>Ga0172367_10000627_pt1 | contig 54205 bp, 42 predicted proteins | sample Lak10m_FD_114542 | JGI IMG/M metagenome (GOLD analysis project Ga0172367, IMG submission 114542) | Freshwater microbial communities from Kabuno Bay, South-Kivu, Congo - kab_022012_10m | ecosystem: Environmental > Aquatic > Freshwater > Lake | place: Democratic Republic of the Congo: South-Kivu... | reverse complement strand
TTCGTAAGAAGTTAGGCGTTGAAACCGGAGCCATTTATAAGCGCAATGCTTTCGAATTCCTTGATGCTGATAATCTTCTTGCCCATTCAAGCATCGGGATTTATGCAGGTATCCTTTCACGCAAGATTACAAATATTGTGATATATGATGATAATTATGGAAATAGTTTCAGATCCTTCGGAAGTGATCTATTTTTTGATGCTCTTGTTCTTCCTGTTAACACCTTCAAAAGCGTTGAAACCGGACTAACAGAAAAGCATAAATCACAGCCCTTTGGTTTTCGATGCGGGTACCGTTTGTATCAGGTCGAAAAGAAAGAATTTACCGGGAAGAAATTTGGTATAAGCGGAACGGCAAGTTTAGGTTACAGACCTCATCAGGGATGGAATTTGTCCGCAGGTATTGGTATTTCCATCTTAAAACATTAACAATGCGGAAAACGATCTTGTTTTTTGTGTTGGTGAATACGGTAGTTCATTCGCAGACTTCCATTGAGAGTTTCACATACCTGGGGGAGCGCTATGGAGACAACGAATCTTACCTTGGCTTTAATCCAACATTCAGCATGCTTCGAAATAATGTAGCGCCATATCCTGAAAGACATAAAGTCAATGCACTGTCCTTTGATTTTAACTATAAAACGGTTGATACAGACAGAGGAGCCTTGCGTCTGAATTTGAATAATAAGGGTATAGGTGATCTCGTAAGCTTACTTCGTTCGGTCACAAAAGGAGAAAAGGATATTTATGTTCATGAAAACACCTACTTAGGTACTTTATTGGCGCAGATTGATTTTGACGTGAATTTAAATAGACCTACAGGAAGATTTCAGTATTCTTTAGGAGCTTCGCATACGGATTATCTGTACGCCGCAAGGTATACGGTTGACTCTTTGAATGGACAATTTACGCTTAATCCACAGGGGTGGTACCTTACTGTAGGTCCGCATGTGATGATGAATGCTGTTCTGTCGGATTTTCTGCTGGCTGAACTTTCAGGCGGTTATGGCTTCACCTATGCACGGCCATTCAGCGTGAGTGATGCATATCTTCCAGATGCTAATTATCCGGTTCGGGGTTTTGGAAATCTGAAAATAGAACTTCAGTCGAAATGGGGAGTTTATGCCTGCGGGCATTTTAACTGGATAAATAATCGTGGACCAATCCCTTCCTCAGGTAAGCGATTAGATCTTTTTGTAGGGTTCAGGTTTATGCTGGACAAGAAAAACTGACGAACCATTATATATGAATCGTTTTTGTGCCAATAAGTTTCTTTTTGCAGACAATCTTCTTGTTTATAACTATCAGTTAATCAGTAGTTAAAAGGCATAAACCTTTTATAAATACGCAGTATTGCGTATTGTCAACAGAATGACATCAGTGTAGTTTTGATAAAAAATTTGAAATGAAAAAAATTAGTTTAACAATCGTCATTATTGCGTCAATGAATAGCGCATTGTGTCAAAAAATCAACTACCAAGTTCTAAGGGATAATCCGAAAATGTTTGTGCATTTAAAAGGTGGAATTATCATGGACGGTGATTTTAATTCTGGTAATAACCGTTCCGGTTACTATTTCAATGGATCCTTCAATGTAGGTAAAAGATTGACCTTCTCTGGTGAATTTCAAAAAACCCAACAAAAATGGGATAATGTATATAAGCAATCAATCAATTTAATTCAAAAAAATCCCCAAAATTTTTGTGGTCGTGGAAGTTTCTTCTTCCAATCTACCGAGCAGAAAGAGAATGTAAAAGTCTCCTTGAAAAGAACAAGTTCGAATATTGGTTATGTTACCATCACAGACGAAACATACATCATGGCTCCTGCTACCACGCTTCGTAAAGTTGGGGTAACTGCCAGCGCCGGATATTATTTGAACAGTTTGAGAGAGAATCAAAAATATGATACCCTATTCAACGTCGTTGATTTGAAAGGCGCAACACATAACTCCCTTAATTATGGAACGTATTTTTCCGGTGCTCGTTTTTCTGGTGGATTTCATTTCAGCATGATACAAAATTTTGTTATCAACGCTCAGAACTCAGAAACCGGGGAAGCATACGGTAAAAAATCAGTGCGAAACAAGGTTGATGTTATTGTTGAAGCACTTTGGATGCCTGCAGTAAATGTAGAGAACAGTTTAATTGATAAACCTGAATACGGCGGATCTGCATTTCAATTGGCAGAAAAACCTGAGATTCGAAATTTGGGGTACCGTTTTGTTGTTGATGCAGACTGGGTAAATGCAGTAGGTTTAGGTTTTCGCTTAGAATTCGGGTCACGTCCAGGAGTGCTGTTTAACACGAGTTCATCGGGTAACTTTAAGAACTTTTATGCAGCGTTTGGGTTGAATATTGGCATTAATAGATAATCAATTTTAAATCTAGGTTATAAGCGTCTGAATTCATAAGTCTTTATCTGTCGCAAAACACTTATTTTGAATCAACTTTAATTCACGCTACTATTTGATGTGATCGCCTGAAGTTGTCAGATAGCAGTTAAATGGGAATTGTTTTAGAAAACATCTTTATTTTGGACTAATTGGTTCAATAGCTCCGCAGGATTTCAAATCCTGCGGAACAGTGTTTACGCTAAATCCCCCAGTATCTTATCCGCTAGCACATTACTCAGTTTGAAATAACTTTCCTGGGTCCAGCCACCTACATGAGGTGAGAGTATGACCTTGTCAGATTTGAGTAAGTATTGAAAATCTTCGGGTAATTCCTGTTCGAAGAACGATTCAAAGCTGCTTTTTTCGTATTCAAGCACATCAAGTCCGGCGCCAAGTACTTTTCCATTCTTTAACGCATTCACCAATGCTGCCGTTTCCACGATTTTGCCCCGAGAGAGATTCAGAAACCAAATCGGTTTTTGCAGTTTTTGAAAGAACTGATCGTTGATCATCCACATCGTTTCTTTGTTCTGCGGAATGTGCAGTGAGATGACATCCGCATTTTTAAGAATCGCATTGAGGGTGCATTCCATCACGAAATGATCACCGAAGCCTTTTTTGTACTTGTCGTAGGCCATGAGTTTCACATCAAACCCACGCAGTTTTTTAGCAAACGCATTTCCGTTGTTTCCATAGCCAATGATTCCAACTGTTTTACCGTCTAATTCCACCCCACGATTTCCTTCGCGGTCCCAATGTCCGTTGCGCACATCCCTGTTGGCGGTATGCAGTTTGTTCATGAGTGAAAGCAACATCCCCAGCGCATGTTCTCCAACGGCATTCCGGTTGCCTTCAGGCGAGTTGTAGAGGGTGATTCCCCTTTTCTGGCAGTAGCTGACGTCGATATTCTCCATCCCGGCACCCGAGCGAGCGATCCATTTCAGATGTGGTGCAAACTGCAGAAACTCCTCATTCATTGTAAAACGCGAACGAATAACGATGCCATGCGCATCCGCTACTTCCTGTAAACAAGACTCTTTGCTCAATTCCCAAGCGTCAACACAGCTAAATCCATTCGCTTTCAAACGCTCAGCAAGAACAGGATGCACCGAATCAAGGAATACGACTTTCATGAAGGAAAGATAGGAACTTTTGGGGAGAACAACGAACAACGAACAAGGAGCAAAGAGGAAACAAAGAGCGATAGTCTTAAAATCTTAATATCCTAAAATCTTGAAGTCTTTTGTCTATCAGCGAAGCGGTCTATGCTCCGAATGAGAGCGGAAGTCTTGATTCTTGACTCCTGAAGTCTTTTGTCTTTTGTCTATCAGCGACTTGCACCGAGTTTATCGAGGTGAGCGATCTATAATCTATGTTCTATCAGCGTTAGCGCTCTTCCTTCCTGAAGTCTCCTAAGATATTTGTATTTTTGTTTAACAAGATGGAAACAAGAAAGCCAATACTGATAACTGATTTTTCTCCGCATCTATTCTGGGATGTAGATAAAAACAAGTTGGATTTTGAAAAATCCAGGGAACAAATTGTTTATCAGGTTGTGGAGTATGGCCAAATGAAAGACTGGCTATTGTTGCAAAAAATTTACAGCAAAGAAGTGCTTAAAGAGATCGTAATGAGCTTGAGGGTTTTAGACAAAGTCACTCTGGCCTATTTAGCGCACTATTTTCAAGTTGATAAAACCCAATTCAGATGCTTCAACAACAGTCAGTCAGCGCAGAACTTCTGGAACTCTTAACATTTTTAATGAGTGAAGAGGCCTTCAGTGACTTTGTTCTGGTTGGAGGCACATCATTAGCTCTTCAAATCGGCCATCGCGTGTCGGTGGACATAGATTTGTTTGGCATGTCGGATATTGATGAAAACCATTTTATGAGTGTGCTGCATAAAACAGGAAAAGCTACGATACTCAAAAAATCTAAAAACATACTTATCTGTGCCGTTAATGGGGTAAAGGTTGATTTTGTGAACTATAACTATCCATGGCTAGAGGACTATTCCGTCTCAGACTCAATCCGTCTTGCTTCTCAAAAGGACATCGGTGCTATGAAATTGAATGCGATTGCCGGTCGAGGAAGTAAAAAGGACTTTATTGATTTATTTTATCTTCTGAAACAGTACACGCTCGATGAGCTCATTCAGTTTTATATCCAAAAGTACCCCGATGGTTCCGAATTTATGGTGCTCAAGAGTTTGGCTTATTTTGATGATGCAGATTTAGAGGAAACACCGATACTTTTTGATCCTATAAGCTGGGAAGAAATTAAGAAGAATATTTTATACCATTTGAGTAATAGAATGCAGGGCTAAATTCTAATTGGCAACCTATAATCAGAGTGAGAGCGATTGCCTGAGCAAGGAACAAAGCCCAGATTTTGTATATCAAATTGACTCTTCGACAAAGTCTATGCTCTATGTTCTATCAGCGAAGCGGTCTATGCTCTTCCGAGGCAATAGGCAATAGCGATTAGGCATTAGAGGGAGTTATGTGTTTAAAGTCTATGCTCTATGCTCTATCAGTCCCGAAAGGGACGGTCTATTATCTGAGTGAGAGTGAGAGCGGAAGTCTTGACTCCTGAAGTCTTTTGTCTTTCGTCTTGAAGTCTTTCGTCTTTTTACCCTGAGCATTCGTCGAAGGGTTGTCTATCAGCGAAGCGATCTATATTCTATGCTCTATGTTCTATCAGCGAAGCGATCTATAATCAGAATGAGAGCGGAAGTCTTGACTCTTGACTCCTGAAGTCTTTTGTCTTATGTCTTTCGTCTTTCGTCTTGAAGTCTTAAAATCCTGACATCCTAAAATCAAATATGATAAAGCAACATCCCCACCGTAAAATAGATGAACAGTCCAACAATGTCGTTCAGAGTGGTAACAAACGGACCGGTAGCCAGTGCGGGATCGATATCGTAGCGGTTGAGCACTAAAGGGATGAGCGTGCCGAAGGTAGCCGCGAAAATAATGACCGTGAACAGGGAAATACTCACTACAAAGCCAAGCGTTGAGTTTTCAAAATAGTAGGCGATACCGAATATCAGGACGGAAAGCAACAAGCCATTGATGAGTGCCACCAGAAACTCTTTGTACATTTTGGACAGGATCCCGGCGAATTGATCGTTCCCTTTCGCGATGGACTGAACAACAATCGCAGATGACTGCACGCCTACATTTCCACCCATCGCCGTGATAAGCGGAATGAAAAACGCCAGTGCAGGAATTTCAGTAATGCCTACCTCAAAACGAGAGATCACCTGAGCACCGAGTGTTCCACCAAGCATAGCGATGATCAGCCACGGAATGCGTGCACGGGTATTTCTCCAGATACTGAAGGTGCCATCGATCCGTTCCGAGATACCCGAAGCCAATTGGAAATCTTTGTCGGCTTCTTCTTTGATCACATCAACGACGTCATCAAGGGTAATGCGTCCAACGAGCTTATTTTGAAGATCGACCACTGGTACGGATACCAGGTCGTATTTTTCCATGATCTTGGCAACGTCCTCTTTGCTGTCGCTCGTTTTGACAGCGATGATGTTCTTTCCGCTATATAGATCGAAAATTTTGGTTTTCGGACTGGCAAACAATAACCGTTTCAAAGAGAGTAAACCGACGAGCTTATTGAGATCATCAACGACGTAAATGGTGTACACTTTTTCCACATCTTCTGCCTGCCGACGCAATTCAACCAAACAACGGTTTACCGGCCAGTCGAGGCGCGCCTGAATGAACTCTTTCTGCATCAGACCACCGGCAGTATCTTCATCGTAGTTAAGGAGATCAACGATGTCTTCAGCGGCCTCGTCATCTTCCATGTGAGAAATGACCTCCTGGATCTGTTCTTCAGAGAATTCTCCTAGGATATCTGCTGCGTCATCTGAATCCAGATTCTCCAGCTGGTCTGCAATCTCTTTGGTGGAAAGGGAGGCCAAAAAACGGTCTCGAACTTCCTCTTCGAGCTCCATAAGTACATCCGCCTGAACGTTCTCTTCCAACTGGAAATAGATGTATTTGGCTTCCTCGTTACTTAATAAATCAAGTACTTCGGCAATATCCGCGTAGTGTAACTCGAGAATGTGCTCACTGATCCAATGACCATCCTGCTCAGCAACTTTTGCTCTGAGTTCATCCAGGAATTCTTTGGTCAGTTCGAAACGCACGGGAAAGATTTTTGGCAAAAGTAGGTATTTCGGCTGAAAGGTAGGGCTGAGTGTCGAGCCACAAGCTTTAAAATAATGTTATTAAATCGTATCTATTTGCGAGGAGTTGCGTATGCGAAGTAATTTTGCAGTTAAAATTGAGCTAAGGAGAAATGAATTACTTTTTCGAGCACTTTTTAAGAGAAATGCAGCTTCCGTTAAAAAATCCGGTGCTGGTGTTCTCCCTATTGTTGTTGATCATTCTTCTTTCGCCCATTATTCTGAGAAAAATCAGGATTCCCGGAATTATAGGCCTCATACTTTCCGGAATTTTGATCGGACCACACGGATTTGGTCTGATCGGCAGAAAAGCGATGGATTCGCAGGGATATTTTGATATTGAATTATTCTCCACGATCGGTCTCCTTTACATTATGTTTATTGCAGGTCTCGAATTGGATCTGAATGAATTCAAAAAATATTACAAGAAAAGCTTCGCGTTTGGTTCCCTGACATTTTTTGTGCCCATACTTCTTGGTTTTCCTCTGTGCCATTACGGATTGGGATTATCACAAACTGCTAGTTGGCTTACGGCGAGTATGTTCGCTACGCATACGCTGGTAGCCTATCCGATCATAAGTAAATACGGATTGACGAAGCATGCTGCCGTGGCAATTACTGTTGGAGGTACTATTCTAACAGATACTGCGGTTCTAATAATTCTTACGGTTATATCAAGTTCTACGGAAGGCGATCTGGACACCGCATTTTGGGTTCGTTTACTTACCTCATTGTCCATCTTTGCGTTGATCATGTTCTTTTTCATTCCGCGAATTGCGCGATGGTTTTTCAGTAAGCTGGACAGCGAAAAGAATGCGCAGTATATTTTCGTTCTTTCCATTGTCTTTTTTGCAGCTTTCCTTGCTGAAGTAGCTGGTGTCGAACACATTATTGGCGCTTTCGTTGCGGGATTAGTTTTGAACAGGTTGATACCTCAAAATTCGATCTTAATGAACAGAGTTGAATTTATCGGAAATACGCTTTTTATTCCGTTTTTCCTTATTTCCGTCGGAATGGTTGTAGACTACAAAGTCTTTTTCACGGGAAGCTGGCCTTTGATCATTGCAGCTGTTCTCACCTCATTTGCCTTATTCAGTAAGTGGCTGGCAGCTTTTTTCACGCAACTTATTTTTAGGATGACGGGTGCCGAACGTCAAGTTATATTTGGCTTGAGTTCATCACATGCAGCTGCTACGCTGGCAATCATCATGGTAGGCTACAATGATGGACACGGTATTTTAGATATTAATGTGGTCAATGGAACGGTAGTACTCATACTATTTACTTGTCTTACCGCATCTTTTGTTACGGAAAATGCCGGGAAACGTCTTTTGATTCAAATCTCAGAAAATGGAGATGATGAGGCGGTAGAAACGAAATTGAGAAATAAACATTTGCTTGTATCCATGAATGAATTGAAAGGAAATGAATCATTATTGGATTTTGCGGTATTAATTTCCGACCCAAAGGTGATCAATCCTATTTCAGTTGTGAGCGTATATCCAAATAATGAGGACGCGGAGAACATGATCCGTAAATCACGAAAATCGTTGGAGGAGATCGTCAAACATTATTCCGGTCACGAAACGAAATTAAATACGATCGCAACGATCGATCATAACCTGTCTTCAGGAATTGCACGCGTTTCGAAGGAGTTAGTGACGGATATTGTTGTGCTGAATGATAGCCGTAAAATGAATTTATTAAAGCGAATTGTTGGTGATGATCGTGCTCATTTGATGGATGTATGCGACAAAACAATTTTCTTCTGTCAATTGGATAAACCATCAGTCAGCTATGAACGTATTTTGGTTATATGCAACCGTTTATCTGAGTTGGAACAAGCATTTCCTTTGTGGGTCGAGCGTGTTTTGCGACTTGCAAAAGAGCTTAATGTTTCCATAGAACTTTATGGTACTCAGGCAACATATGAACGCTGGTTGAAGGTGGCCGATTCGAACAGGATCCTCGTAACTACGAAGTGTGTGGAAATAGAGGATGTCGATGATTTCTTCCTGTTACATGCCTCAAGATCCGAGGAAGATCTGATTGTTTTTGTAGGCGCACGAAATGGCGCAGTTTCTCACAATTCCAATTTGGATGGCTTCCCGACAAAAATCGAAAAAGGTTACAGTGAAAATGATGTTATTTTAATCTATCCGGGTCAAAACTTGCTGGAAAACATCTATGGGAGCTACGATGACTTCGATGCTGCGGCATTGTCTAAAGGAGTTGAAGCGATACAAAAGATCGGTAAGGAGGTAGGGAATATCTTTAAAAAGAATTCATAAGGCTGGTTTCTTTTCCGAACAGAACAGACCAAAAAAGAAAGCAAAAAAGGACGCCCCCATCTGGGTTTCGAGCGTGTCTTCCAATAAGAACGTACTGGCTGCCACAAGCATGAAGATGAAGGCTAGTGGCGAAGTAAGTTTGAGTGAAGATCTCAACACTGAAAAGATCATCCAGAAAAGTAGGAGCAATCCGAAAACACCAAAGCTGATCCAGCTTGTCAAATAGGTGTTGTGCGCTCTTAAACGGTATTCAGGCAACAAGCGACTGTTATCTTGGATGTATTGCTGATCGAATGCTTGTTGAACATCACCGGTGCCGACACCGATCAACCAGTTTTTTTGAATGATCTTCCAGGCAGTTTTCCAGTATTCCATGCGCTGTAGCATCGAATGACCATTGGGGTCTATATTATTTTGCAGTTGAAAGCGCACGCCATTCCATCGCGCCCAAAATCCACCATCTCCTTCCTCTCTACTTGCAATTCCTTGTTCCACCAGCGAAATATCCGAAGAAGTCAGTTTTTGAAAACCTACTGAATCTTTTCGGACATTCAAGTCAGTTAGAAAACGCATCAGCGTAAAGCGCAACGGTTGACCTTTTTCATCCTTTCCGTCGTATGAAACAGCAGACTTTCCGTTCCAGGAACGTCTCAACTCTTCCTCACACAAAAAAGCGAGAACAGGCTTGCCGTCGATAAAGGTGCCCGGTTCCATGTTGTGCGTGTAGGGATTTCCATTTGCAGTAACAGTGGGCAGTGTTTTAAACTGCGCTGGATCACCTTTTTGATTTGAACTTAAGAGCGAAAAAATGGCTAAAAGCACGATTCCAATTGGAACAATTAAGGTGCAGAAAGCGAGGACTTTTGATTTTTGGTAGGCCAACCAGAAAGTTAACCCGATGATTACCGTGATCAAAGCCAGCATGCCCGACACGATCTGACTGAAATAGGTGTAATAGCTAAACCACACAAATAAAGTTGCCAGCAGTAAACGCACAGCTAATCGGACGGATTTCATCCAAAGAAGACAAATTCCTGAAGCCATAGCTACCAGAATGCCATAGCGAATATGGGAACCGAACAAAGACAGCTCACGAATGTCAGAATATTCTTTTGTTCCAATGAGGTGGTGCCAGGAAAGGATATTGATAACAGAAGTCAGTGCAACTCCCGCAACGAAAAAGAAAAGAATTCGATTGACTGTTGTTTTTTCAAGAGGATGAATGGCAAATCCGACGGGTACGATCAATAATGTAAGTTTCGTTTTTAGATCGTTTGAAGCGTAGGCAAGATCTGAACTCCACAGCAGTGCGACAATATGCAACAGCAGATACAGAAAAAGTGGAAACAGCACCTTTTGTGAACCAACCTTTTCGCGAAAAGACCGGAAATCACTATGCAGTAGCGTCGCCAGAATGAGGAGCATGGTGGAAATCGAAAGGATGACTTTGCTTGTGCTCAAGCCAATGGCGAAAGCGATAGCCGCAAAAACAAAAAGTTGATGAGGAAAACGTTTGCCCTTCAGCAGTTCGATCATAGGAATAAACTTCCGTGGATAACGACTATTTTTTAAGAATAGTATTGTACTGCGTCGGGTTGTTCAAAACTTCAAGGGCCTTCTTAAGTACGTCATCAGATCTGAACGAATCAACGGCGCGACCTTTCTGAAAATAATAACGGGAAACGATCTCGTTTTCAAGCATCGGCTGAATTTCAGATCGGAATTTAATAAGATCGCGTTCTTTAGACGGAACGACCTTAGCCATGAGCGCCTCGTATTCTGCTTTTGAGTCTTCGTAGAAACCTTCATCCTCTGCAGTCTTCTTCATCTTTTTCAGCATTTCTTCGGAAGCTGTTGAGTAGGTAAAATCTTCCTTCAGCACAAACACTTTGAATCCATCATATTCCGCATCTGTTAGCGCAAATTTTCCTGCTTCTGAAATGCTTGGATGATCCATGTGGTAATTGGTTGCGTAATTGAAAAGCAGGTTGTTCGCATAGATCGTAGCTGTGAGTCGGCTCAGATCTTTTTCCTCTACCGTAACATCTGGTTCTATGCCTCTTCCGTCGATCACATCACGTCCGTTAGCTGTTTTGAACACTTTGAGTAAGGAATCGGCAATTTCTTTTGGTTTTTCGCCGTCAGCTTTGTCGTAGTATTCGAGCCGCTGCACACAACGACCAGAAGGCGTGTAATATTTGGCAATTGTTAATTTCACTTTGGAACCATATTTTAGGTCGTAGGTACGCTGCACCAAACCTTTCCCGTAGGAGGTGTTTCCAATGATCACCGCACGATCGAGATCTTGTAAACTCCCCGCAACGATCTCGCTCGCTGATGCTGATCCCTCATCAATAAGCACAGTAAGAGGAATCTCCGTATCCATTGGATTTTCAAGCGTTTTGTAAACGCGGTTTTCTTCAGCAACACGACCTTTTGTTGTGACGACGGTTTGATCTTTTTTAACAAACATGTTAACGATCTTTACGGCTTCAATGAGCAATCCACCTCCATTGCCACGTAAATCAAGAACCAACTGCTTCATTCCCTTGGATTTCAGTTCTGTGAAAGCTGTTTTCACATCCGCTGCAGCCGTTTGGGTGAAACTGTTCAATTTAATATAACCGACCGTTTCATTGATCATTCCTGAGTAAGGCACGTCCGGTAGTTTGATCTCATCGCGGGTAACACTGATCTTTTTTTTCTCTTTTCCCCGTTCCACTTCAATAACTATAGTCGTTCCTTTTGGACCTTTCAGTGAAGAAGAAACATCATCTGATGCCAGACCAACCATAGACTTTCCATCAATGGAAATGATCTTATCACCAGCCATTAATCCGGACTTCTGCGCAGGATTTCCTTCATAAGGTTCTGCAATAAAAGTATGATCGCCAATTTTTCTGATCAGTGCGCCGATACCACCGTATTGTCCTGTGGTCATCAACTTGTAATCTTCAATGTTCGATTCGTGGTAATAAACCGTATAAGGGTCCAGTTCTTTTAGCATGGCATCAATGGCTACTTTCGAAAGTTTTCCCACTTGTGCGTCATCGACATAATACATTTCCAGATGCTGATAGATCTGATCCATCAACTCCAGATTTTTGATCACCTCAAAGCCATTGCTTTGAGCCGAGACACGAGGCGTCAGCGAGCCAACGAATAAGAGGAGCAGAAGGGATAAACTGAACTGTTTGAGGTACATTTTCATTTTTCGAGCTGTTTGATAAGTTCGGAGATTAAAAGTTTTAGCTTTTTTTCAATCAAGGATAATGGTAATTCCTCCTTTGAGGTGTAGATCACAAATAGTGCCACACGGCAACCACGATCCTCCAAAAAGGTTTCTAAAGGTAATTTATTCTTGCGAAATGCTTCCCGCATGAGTCGCTTAATTCGGTTTCGGTCATGAGCTTTGCGAAACGAACGTTTTGGGGCGGATAGCACAACTTGGAATGGAACGGTCTGGTCTGTTTGATCTAGCGTTAAAAAATGAGCAATAAACGGGTATTGCTTAACACTTTTTCGAGCTTCAAAGACTTCCGATATTCGTTTTTGGGAACATAATTTATATGACTTTCCAAAGGATTGATTCACGATACAAAGATATCATTCATCTTATAAAGCGGTGAGAACTTTTACTTTTGTGCCATGATGAAAAGCGTTTCGATCGTGGGTAGTGGTCCTGCCGGACTCATGGCAGCGTATATCCTAGTGCAGAAGGGATATCGGGTAAACGTTTTTGATCACAAGAAAACATTTTCAAGAAAACTCCTTGTTGCGGGAAATGGGGGTTTCAATCTGACACACAGCGAGCCTTTGGAAGTGTTGATTGGGCGTTACGACAATCCGGTTATTCAACAGGCGGTAAGCGATTTTACGAATACTGATTTTCGTAGGTTTTTGCGTACAATTGGTGTTGAAACTTACATTGGCACTTCTGGAAGGGTGTTTCCGTTGAAAGGGATGACGCCAGCAGAAGTAGTAAAAAGGTGGCATGACTCGATAAAAGGCTTTGGGGGTAAATTTTTTAGCGAACATCATCTATCGGACATTGCAGGTAAAACCATTTACTTTGAAACATGGAAAGGTGTTCAACGCTTTCAGTGTGATCATATCGTATTAGCATTGGGAGGTGCTTCTTGGTCAAAGACAGGTTCGGATGGTTCATGGACAGAAATACTTGAAAAACAAGGCGTCACGCTTGTACCATTTGAACCAAGTAACGGTGGGGTGCTACTTGATCCAGCTTTCATTTCTGCGGGATGGACTGGTAAGGCATTAAAAAATGTTGGTGTGTATACGAGTAAGGAGTATCGGAAAGGAGATCTCGTCTTTACCGACTACGGCTTGGAGGGCTCGCCTATTTATGCGATGAATGGGTCAGTTCGAAAAAAAGAAGACGTTTTTCTTGACCTCAAACCTGACTTGGACGAACGCCAAATTAAAGCTCGTTGGAAATCAGAGTTACTGCCAACAGAACAATTGAGATCATTAAAATTGTCACGTGAAGCTATTGCATTGTTAAAGAGATCCCTCACCAGGGATGAGTTTCTTCAGCCTGATGCAGTGATTTCTCGAATTAAGAAAGTTCATTTGAAGATTTTGGGAATAAGGGAAATCGAAGAGGCTATTTCTACGGTAGGTGGAATTTCCATGGATGAGGTAGATGAAACCTTTAAGTTGAAAAAAATAAATAATACCTATGCCGTCGGCGAAATGCTGGACTGGGATACCTGTACCGGTGGATATCTGATTCAGGCGGCAGTATCAATGGGGTTTGTGGCAGCAATGAACATCATTAATTCGGATCCACTTTCGGAAGATTGATTTGTTCCTTGATAATAAAGCTGGTTGGAAACTCTGAGGTGACATTCTCTTTTAATTTTTCTGCTTCCAATTGCGTTCTGAAGTCTCCTGCTTTGAGGAAAAAGTTTGGCGCGTTGAACATCACATAGGTTTGGACATTCGGGTAACTTGCTTCAAAACGAACTCTTGCATCATCAATGGTTTTTTTGTCCGGGTCGAAAGTCAATTGTACCCGGAAACCTGAAAGTTGAGGCGAAGCTGTTCCTGTACTTACACTTCCTTGTTTTTTAACAAGAACATCAATTCTGGGGTCAGCATGAATTTCTATGGAACCTTCTTGGGCCTCTAAAGTAAAGGCTGCGATTGCAAAGATTGCTGAGAAAAATAGTTTTGTGAATGACATCGAATATTGTTTGTGATTCAAATTTACAGAATATGACTTGTCTTCAAATTAATCTGATACATAATGTTGATAAATGTTAATGCATTGATAAGAAATTAGTAATCAGCGAATCGTTAAAAAATGTTATTTAGAATGAATTTAAATTGCGCTGAGTCCCTCTAAAATTGTCACAAAACTGTCACGGAATCTGACGATTCTTCTAAATTTGCTACCGTCAAGAAGTGTTTTTTTGACAACAGACTCGCAGCTTTTTAAATGAAAATATGTAATAGTCAGATGTTTAGAAACTTGAAGAATTGGTGTTTCGGAGCGTTAGTGATTTTCTTCACTTCCGGAATTTCCACAGTCCATGCTCAAGGTGAAGCCTTGTTCAAGGCAAAATGTGCTAGTTGTCACCAGCCTCACAAGAACAGTACCGGTCCAAAATTATTCCAGGTTCGTCAGCGTTGGATTGATGGCGGGGCAGGTGAAGGTGCCATCTATACATGGGTGAATAACTGGCAAAATGCTGTAGCAAGTGGAGATCCATATGCGGTACAAATCCAGGCATGGTCACCGACAGCGATGAGTCAATTCCCTGACTTGAAAAAAGAAGACATCGATGCAATCATGGATTGGGTGGATTCTCAGCCAGACCCTGCTGCTGCAGGAGCTGATGGTGCTGCAGGTGGCGATGGTGCGGCAGTTACTGATCCTTTAGCTACAACCGAAGAAGAAGGTTCGACAGGGTGGATTTGGATCATTCTTGGAGTAATCTTCATCACCGTTATCCTTGCTGTTGGTGGTGTTCGCAGACAATTAAAGTTCGCTGCCGCTGAAAATGATGGTGAGCAGGTTAACGATCATTTGACGTATGCTGAAGAATTGAAGGCTTTGGCCTGGAAGTACAGATTATATGTTGGTCTGGGGTCATTAGTTGTTGTCATCGGAATTGTTGTTTCATTATTCCTTGGATTGTATAGTATTGGGGTTGTGGAAGAGTACCAACCGTCCCAGCCAATTGCCTTCCCTCACGCTATTCACACTGGAACGAATGGAATTGATTGTAAATACTGCCACAATTCAGTTACAAAATCCAAGTCAGCAGGTTTACCGACAGTCAATGTATGTATGAACTGTCACAAGCAAATTAATGGACGTACTCCAGCTCAGCAAGAACAAATTGCTAAAATTTATGAGGCTGCAGGATGGGATCCTTCCGGTTCAGGAAAATATACAGGAAAAACAAAGCCAATCGTTTGGAATAAGGTTCACGTTTTACCTGATCACGTTTACTTCAACCACTCACAACACGTTGTAGTAGGTGGTGTTGATTGTAAGCAGTGTCATGGAGACATGACGAAACAAACGGAAGCGGTTAAAGTACAGCCTACTTCCGAGTTGAATAAGATCGAAGGCAATATTCCGTTAACGAAAGCAACCTTGACAATGGGTTGGTGTATCGAATGTCACAAAGAGAAAGAAATTTCAACAGGTGCATTGGATAGCAAGAACGACGGATACTACAATGAAATTCACCGTCGATTGATGAAGAACAAGAAGTTATATGAGAAATACCTGGAAGATGGTAAAGTATCCGTAGCTGAACTTGGTGGTTGGGAATGTGCTAAATGTCACTATTAATTAAGTAGAACAGAACGAGTCCAAATAATATATGGCAATGACAAGAAAATATTGGAAAGGTCTTGAAGAACTAAAAGAAACACCTGAATTTCTTAACTCAAGAGATCAGGAGTTCCCTTCACAAATGTCAGTTGAAGAGTTCTTGGGTGATGAAAATCTAAAGGAAACATCAACCGCTCGTCGTGATTTCCTGAAGTTCTTAGGGTTTAGCGTTGCTGCTGCAACAGTCGCAGCTTGTGAAGCTCCTGTAACGAAGGCAATCCCTTACGTGAATAAGCCGGAGAATGTGACGCCTGGTATGCCTACGTGGTATGCTTCAACCTATTATGATGGAGTTTCTTACGCAAGTATTCTTGTAAAAACGCGTGAGGGAAGACCAATCTACATTAAGGGAAATAAAGATTTTGGAATCACGTATGGTGGATCCAATCCGCAGATCATTGCATCGGTACTTGGACTTTATGATTCTGCTCGTCTTCAAAACCCTGTAAAAGGTGGCGCTGATACGTCATGGTCGAAATTAGATACTGAAGTTAAAACTGGATTGAAAAGTGCTCGTAAGATCGCTTTGATTTCTAATACGGTTATTAGTCCTTCTACGACTGCTGCTATTGCTGAATTAGCAGCTTCGGTAGGAGCAACTGCTGAAAATGGCAAGTTTGAACATATTCAGTACGATGCAGTTTCATATGCCGGTCTGCGTGCCGCGAACAAAGCAAATTTCGGAGCTGATATCATTCCGTCGTATGACTTTTCAAAAGCGAAAACGATCGTCAGCGTAGGAGCGGATTTCCTCTCTACATGGTTAATGCCAACGCAGTTTGCAACGCAATACGGTCAGCGAAGAAACCCTGACGGAGATTGGATGTCGAAACATTTCCACTTTGAATCTGTCATGTCGGTTACAGGATCAAACGCAGATTACCGTGGAATGATCAAGCCATCTGAACAAGCAAAAGTTTTGGCGTACATCCTTCGTGCTTTCAATGTAAATACAGGAGTTTCAACGGATCTTTCAAAAGAGAACGCAAAGATCGCTGATTTGGCAATTGCTGCATTACGATCAAGTAAAGGAGAATCTGTTGTTGTGTCTGGCTCCAATAACACAGGAGTTCAGATTCTGACAAACAAATTAAATGACGTTCTCGGAGCATATGGTTCTACCATTAACTTGAACGAGCAAATCAATTTGTTCCGTTCGGAGGATGAGAAAATGGCCAAATTCGCTGCTGATGTAATAGCAGGAAATGGTCCGGACGCAGTTCTTTTCTATGGTGTGAATCCAGTTTATACATTACCGAACGGTAAAGCTTTTGGTAAAGCACTTAAAGCAACGAAAGTGTCTGTCTCATTTGCGTCGCATGCAGACGAAACAGCATCGAATTGTAAATACATCGCACCTGATCACCATGCTTTGGAATCATGGGCAGATTATAATCCAACAACATCGCACTTTGCTATTGCGCAACCGACAATTCGTCCGTTGTTCAATACAGCAGCAGCTTTAGAATCATTGTTGGTTTGGGCTGGAAAAGCATCTCGTGGAGGAAAAGATTCAAAAGTGGCTTACGATTACATCCGTCAGTCTTGGGAATCTGCTGCGTCGCTCGGAGCCGCAACCACTGATCTTCACACGTATTGGAATATGACTGTTCATAACAGTTGTATTAACGCAACCGGTGTAGTTGTGCCAGTTACTCCATTTGCTGATGCTAAAGCAACAGACCTTCCTTCTGGAAAAGGTCTTGAAGTAGTATTGTATCAGAAGGCGGGTATTGGAACAGGTATGCAAGCGAATAACCCATGGTTACAAGAGCTTCCTGACCCAATCACTAAAGTGACTTGGGACAACTACATTACGATGAACCCTGTGGAGATGGACAAAGCAGGATTTGTTACAACGTATGATCAAGAGCATGGTTTGAGTTTGGCGACGTTGAAAGTAGGTGGAGAACAAGTAACTCTTCCGGTCTATCCTTTACCTGGTCAAGCATTGGGAACTGTAGGCGTTGCATTGGGTTATGGACGTGGTGCTAACGGAGAGAACATTGGTAAAGCCGCGTTCCAAACGAAGGAATATGGTGGAAATGATACGGATGACAAAGGTAATCTGAAGCCAATTGGTGCGAATGTTTTTGCTTTTGTTCAATCAGGTAAGACTTTTGGTTACGATGCTTCCGGTACTGTTACAAAAGCTACTGGGACATATGCTATTGCAGCAACGCAGATTCATCATACCGTAATGGGTCGTCACTCGATTGTTCGTGAAACGACTCTGGGAATTTTCAAGAATAGTAACAAAGAAGCCTATAACCCGGCTCATACGCTTCAGAAATTAGATAAAGAAGGTAACCACGTTGAGAAACCTGTTGGTGAATTCGACCTTTGGGATGCTCATCCGGTAGAAAAGATTGGTCACCGTTGGGGAATGACTGTTGATCTTTCATCTTGTATTGGTTGTGGATCTTGTTTGGTTGCATGTCAATCAGAAAATAACGTACCTGTTGTAGGTAAAGATGAAGTAAGAAGAGGTCGTGAAATGCACTGGTTGCGTATCGATCGTTATTTTGCTTCAGATGAAGAAGTTGTTCCTGGATTGAAAAAAGACGCGGATAACATCAATTACGATGCAGCAGAAAAGGCGGCGGTAAACCCGAAAGTGGTTCACATGCCGTTGATGTGTCACCACTGTAACCACGCTCCTTGTGAAACAGTTTGTCCGGTTGCCGCGACAACACATAGTAATGAAGGTCTGAACCAGATGGCTTACAACAGATGTATCGGTACACGTTACTGTGCGAACAACTGTCCTTACAAAGTGCGTCGTTTTAACTGGTTCAATTATCCATCGTATAAGAAATTTACTGAAGTGAATCCTGCACAGGATGATCTTGGACGTATGGTTCTTAACCCGGATGTTACGGTTCGTACTCGTGGCGTCATGGAGAAATGTTCTTTCTGTGTTCAGCGAATTCAAGCTGGTAAACTGGTAGCTAAGAAAGAAGCCCGTCCGGTTGTTGATGGCGACTTCACTTCGGCTTGTGCTGATGCATGTCCAACCAATGCGATCATTGTTGGTGACTGGAATGACTTGAAATCAATGGTTAGAACAAGTTCTTCTGACAACCGTGCTTATCAGGCTTTGGAAGAAGTTGGTGTGAAACCGAACGTGTGGTATAAAGTAAAAGTTAGAAACGAAGAGAATGCTGAGCTTGCGAAGTATCAAGTTGCTGAAGCAAAATCCGAGTCTAAGGAAAAAGCACATCATTAATTGAAATAAAAACAAATTGTAATGCATAAGGAAGCAGCAATTCGGGAACCCCTCATCTTAGGTCACAAGACCTATCACGACGTAACAGAAGACGTTTGTAAGCCGATTGAGGACAAGGCGCCACGTATGTGGTACATTCTTTTTGGAATCGCTTTGATCATAGGTCTTTATGGCGTAGGCTGTATCTTGTACTTACTTGGTACAGGTATCGGAGTTTGGGGATTGAACAAGACAATTGGTTGGGCATGGGATATCACCAACTTCGTATGGTGGGTAGGTATCGGTCACGCTGGTACGTTGATCTCCGCGGTACTTCTTTTGTTCCGTCAGAAATGGAGAATGGCGATCAACCGCTCTGCTGAAGCAATGACCATTTTTGCCGTATTTATGGCGGGTATGTTCCCGTTGATTCACATGGGACGTCTTTGGGTTGGATACTGGACTCTTCCATTACCAAACCACTTCGGTTCTCTCTGGGTTAACTTTAACTCACCGCTACTTTGGGACGTTTTTGCGATCTCTACGTATCTATCAGTTTCATTGGTTTTCTGGTACATCGGCTTAATTCCTGACTTCGCTACAATTCGTGACCGTGCGAAAAAACCTGTGGCGAAAAGAATGTATTCTATACTTTCTTTTGGTTGGTCTGGACGCGCAAAGCACTGGAACCGTTTTGAATTGGTTTCGTTGGTACTTGCCGGATTAGCAACACCACTTGTATTCTCTGTTCACTCTATCGTATCCTTTGACTTTGCTACATCCGTGATCCCAGGATGGCATACGACGATCTTCCCTCCATACTTCGTTGCTGGAGCAGTATTCTCTGGTTTCGCGATGGTGCAAACACTATTGTTAGTGATGCGTAAGGCGATGAAGCTTGAGGCGTATATTCATACGAAGCACGTGGAATATATGAATATCGTCATCATGGTGACAGGTTCTATCGTAGGAACGGCCTATATTACCGAGCTTTTCATCTCCTGGTATTCTGGTGTGGAATATGAAGCATATGCTTTCTTGAACAGAGCTACTGGTCCGTACTGGTGGGCATACTGGTCGATGATGACATGTAACGTTATTTCTCCTCAGTTGATGTGGTTCAGAAAATTGCGAAGAAGTTTATTGTTCACCTTTATCATTTCAATTGTGGTAAACATCGGTATGTGGTTCGAGCGTTACGTGATCATTGTTACTTCATTGCACCGCGATTACATTCCTGCTGCATGGAGTATGCACTATCCAAGTCACATCGATATTGGTGTTTACATCGGAACTATCGGTTTGTTCTTTGTATTCTTCTTGTTGTTTGCTCGATACTTCCCAGTACTGGCATTGAACGAGGTGAAAACAATATTGAAATCATCAGGTGAGTCTTACAAGAATGCACCTGATCACGGACATCATTAAATAGAAAGTAGAAACGTATTATAAGAGCGACATGGCAGAAAGAGTAATGTATGCAATGTATGACGACGATGAAGTGCTAAAAGATGGTGCTAAGAAGTTGGTCGCAAAAGGCGTAAAGATTAACGAGGTATTTTCACCATTCCCTATCCACGGAATTGATCCGATCATCGGGGTGAAGAATACACGTTTAGGTATTATGGCGTTCATCTATGGTATCACAGGTACAATGCTTGCTACACTGGGTATGCGCTATTTTATGGTGGTGGACTGGCCAATGAATATTGGTGGTAAGCCAAACTTCACTTATTTGGATAACATTCTTGCATTTATACCAATTACGTTCGAGTTTACTGTACTTTGTGCAGCTCACGGAATGGCAATTACGTATTTATTGAGAAATAAAACCCTACCTGGAATACCAGCTCAAAATCCTGATCCGCGTACGACAGACGATAAATTCGTAATTGAAGTGCGTGCTTCTGAAAATGCTAATTTCTCTGCTGAAGAGTTGGAAAATTTGCTCAAGGAGACAGGATTGATCGAACTTGATCAAAAAGAATTGAAATAACAGTTGCTGTTAGGATAATAAAAGAACGACAAAATGAATAGGAAGTTTAAGGCACTCACGGGTTTAGCGATCGTTTCAGTAACGGCTCTGATCCTTGGTTCGTGTACAGCTAATGCGGATTCTCCGGGATTGGAATACATGCCGGATATGTATCGCTCTCCAGCCATTGAACCATATGTAGACTATGGAGAAATTCGAGGTCGCATAAATGAAGATGTAAAGTTGCAACAGTCGGCACTAACTCCTCCTGCAGGTACAGTGCCATATTTTGGAAAAGACTCAGAAACAGTTAGCCTGATGTTGCCTTATTTCCGCAAAGCGAATATTGCCTTCAGAGAGACTCATGGCTTGTATGGAATGGACCTCACTGCGTCTGATGAGTATACAGCGGCTGCTGGTGATATGAATCCTTACAAACTAACAGCTGACAATTCAGAAGCAGTATTCAAGAAAGGTAAAGAATTATATACTGCCATGTGCCAGCATTGTCATGGTGAAAAAGGGGATGGAAATGGTCCAATGGTAGCAAGTGGAGCTTACGCAGGTGTTCCTAATTACAAAGACCGCTCTGCATTGGGTGATGGTCAGATTTTCTACTCCATATACTATGGAAAAGGTGCAATGGGATCTCATGCATCTCAGCTTTCCAAAAAGGAGATCTGGACACTTGTACACTACGTGAGAAAGTTCCAGAATGCAGACTATGGAACATTTGATGCTTCAGGCGCAATGGCAGTATCAGCTGCTGCTCCTGCAGATACAACTAAGAAGAATTAATAATTTAGAATACACATACAGATGGAGTTCTCAATTTCAAACAATGCGAAGCGACTTACACTGATGCTCATTGGAGCGGGTGCGTTGTTGACACTCGTGGGTATTTTTACCTCAATGGGTGATCACCATTTCAAAACAAGATTGCTTGCTAATGGTCTAATCAATGGTTTTTTCTTCTTTGCTTTAGGTCTTGGTGCGTTATTCTTCCTTGCGCTGCAATATGCTACAGAGACTGGTTGGTATGCTTCTGTGAAGAGAGTTATTGAATCAATTGCGTTATTCCTTCCTTATGGGATGGGTCTTTTAGGATTGGTTCTTTTAACACTAACGTTCATGGATGGAGCTCATATCTACTCTTGGATGGATCCCGAAATGACAAATCCAAAGTCGCATCATTATGACGAGATAATCGCGGGGAAAGCACCGTATTTAAATAAAGTTTTCTTCTGGATTCGTACGCTTGCTTATTTCGGAGTTTATTTCATTTTCTTGAAAGGTTTCAGAAGCAGATCGCTTGAAGAAGATCGTATTGGAGGAACTGAATTGCATTTCAAAAACTACCGTAAGGGTGCGACATTCTTGGTTTTCTTTGCGGTATTTAGTTCAACTTCAGCATGGGATTGGTTGATGTCTATCGATGTGCACTGGTTCTCTACATTGTTTGGTTGGTACACATTTGCAGGGATGTGGTGTTCTACAATGGTAGTTCTTGTGTTGACAACGCTTTACCTTAAGTCTTTAGGCTATTTACCTAAAGTGAATGAAAGCCACATTCATGACATCGGTAAATGGACTTTCGCAACATCATTCCTGTGGTCATACCTGTGGTTCTCTCAGTTTATGCTTATTTGGTATGCGAACATTGGTGAGGAAGTTGCTTACTATATGATGCGAATTGAAAACTTCAAAGTGCTTTATTTTGCTATGTTCCTAATCAATTTTGCATTCCCTATGTTGATCCTTATGTCACGTGATGCTAAGCGTAATGCAGGTATTTTAACTTTTGTTGGAGTAGTAATCTTGTGTGGTCACTGGTTGGACGTGTATATCATGGTTTCTGCAGGATCTCTGGGAGCAAATGCAAAAATTGGTGCTTTGGAAATTGGAATGGCTTTGTTGGTGGCGGGTGCGTTTATCAGGATTGTGTTGAATAATCTGACGAAGGCTCCATTGACTCCTGTGAATCACCCATTCCTGGACGAAAGTATACATCACGAAATTTAAGTTAAAAGTTAATTGAGAAAAGATGGGAGGTAAATTGATTACTTTGATCGTTATAGTTTTAGGAGTAATTGCAATTGCTCAGTTGGTTCGTGTATATGAGCTGACTTCAAAACTTAGAAACCGTGGGGAACACGAGATCACGGATCGTGACAATAACCTGAACGGAAAAATGATGTTCGGCTTCATGATAGCCATGTATTTATTTTTCTTGTACCTCTGTATGGAGTATGGTTGGACAGGACGTGGTGAGGCAGCATCAAAAATCGGAAAAGAAACGGATTGGTTGCTTGATTTGAACTTCATCATCATTATCGCTGTTTTCTTACTTACGAATACATTGTTGTTCTTCTTTACGTATAAGTATGTTCGCAAAGAAGGAGTGAAAGCGTTGTATTTTCCTCACAACAATAAATTGGAGATGATTTGGACTATAGTTCCGGCTTGTGTACTAGCGGTTATTATCATTCTCGGTTTGAAAAAATGGAATGAGGCGACGAGTGATGCAAATAAAGAAGCGATTCGAGTTGAGCTTTTCTCCAAACAATTTGACTGGACAGCGCGTTATTCCGGAATGGATAACCAGCTCGGACGATTTGACTACAAACTGACTACTGATAATAACGAGTTGGCTTTATTGACGGCAGCTACTATTGACAGTGCCATTGCTTCAATGGAAAATGGTCCAAATGGTATCAAAACGCTTGAGGCAAAACTTAATGATGCCAAGGTGATGATGATTCCTGAAGACAGAGAAAAAATGGAGACGGATTTGTCGCGTAAGCAACGTATGATTCGTTTGCTGTATCAGATGAGAGAGCGTCATGACGGCAAAAAAGACAAAGCGGCTTGGGATGATGTTATTCAAAAAGATACATTGTTTTTGTGTGTGAATAAAGAGTATGAATTTAATTTCCGTGCAAAGGATGTGATTCACTCTGCACTCTTCCCTCATTTTAGAGTACAGATGAATGCCGTTCCTGGAATGGTTACACGTTTTAAATTTACTCCGGACATCACTACAAAGGATATGCGTGAGCGTATGAACAATCCAAAATTCAATTACGTTTTGATGTGTAACAAAATTTGTGGCGGTGCTCATTACAAGATGAAGATGATTGTCGTTGTATTGGAAGAGCCACAATACAAGAAATGGATGGCTTCGAAACAGACTTTCGAACAAACGTATCAGGCGGCAATGGCTGCACCTGCTCCGGCTGCAACAGAGGCTTCTGACTCAACAGCAGTTGCAAAAGATACGGTTAACGTTGCAATGAATTAATTTACTAATACCTAAAGACAAATAGAGATGGCGGCAGTAGCGCACGATACACACGGACATCACGATGCACACGGACACCACGATCACGGTCATCATGAGGAAAGCTTTGTTTCAAAGTATATCTTTAGTGAGGATCACAAAATGATCGGTAAGCAGTTCCTTGTAACTGCGGTATTTATGGGAATAGTTGCGATGCTTTTGTCGATCCTTTTCAGGATCCAGTTAGCATGGCCGGGTGAATCTTCTGATTTTCTGAGTTTCTTTTTAGGAGAAACATGGGCTCCGGGAGGTGTACTTAAGGAAGACATGTATCTTGGTTTGGTAACCATTCATGGTACTATCATGGTATTCTTCCTTTTGACAGGCGGTTTATCAGGTACTTTCTCAAACATCTTGATTCCTTTGCAGCTAGGTGCTCGCGACATGGCCTCAGGGTTCCTGAACATGCTTTCATACTGGTTCTTCTGTATTTCCTCTATTTTAATGTTCGTGTCTTTGTTTGTTGAAACAGGACCGGCAATGGCAGGCTGGACTGTATATCCACCGTTGTCTGCACTTCCTCAGTCAATTTCTGGAAACGGTCTTGGTATGACGTTGTGGTTGTTCTCAATGGCGATTTTCATTGCTGGGTCTTTGATTGGTTCATTGAACTACATCGTTACCGTTCTTAACCTTAGAACAACGGGTATGACGATGACACGTATGCCATTGACAATTTGGGCGTTCTTTGTAACAGCTATCTTGGGTGTACTTTCTTTCCCGGTTCTTCTTTCGGCAGCTTTACTATTGATAATGGACCGCCTAGCAGGAACGAGTTTCTACTTGTCAGATATCATTGTAGGTGGAGAAATGTTAACCAATCATGGTGGTTCTCCGATCTTATTCCAGCACTTGTTCTGGTTCTTGGGTCACCCGGAAGTATATATTGTATTATTACCTGCGTTAGGACTTTCCTCGGAAATCATTGCGACGAATTCACGTAAGCCGATCTTTGGTTACCGTGCGATGATCGGTTCAATTCTGGCTATTGGTTTCCTTTCCTTTATCGTTTGGGGTCACCATATGTTCATTACCGGGATGAATCCATTCCTTGGTAGTGTCTTCGTATTTACGACGTTATTGATTGCAATTCCATCTGCAGTGAAAGTGTTCAACTATTTAACAACGCTTTGGAAAGGATCATTAGTCTTGACACCAGCTATGTTGTTTGCAATTGGATTGGTTTCTACGTTCATTACAGGTGGTGTAACAGGTATTATCCTTGCGGATTCAGCTTTAGATATCGCTATACATGATACCTACTTTGTAGTTGCGCACTTCCACATTGTAATGGGAATGTCAGCAGTATTCGGAATGTTCGGTGGAGTTTACCATTGGTTCCCTAAAATGTATGGTCGAATGATGAATACACGTTTGGGTTATGCACACTTCTGGATCACGATCATTGGTGCTTATGGGGTATTCTTCCCGATGCACTTCGTTGGTCTTGCTGGTGCACCACGTCGTTATTATGATTATTCGGTGTATAATGAATTCGACACGAATTCATACGACATGATCATGGATCTTAATGTAATAGTTACTGCTTTTGCAATTTTCGCTTCATTAGGTCAGTTATTGTTCTTATTCAATTTCTTCTACAGTATTTACAGAGGACCAAAGGCACCTCAAAATCCATGGAAATCCAATACATTGGAGTGGACTACTCCGGTAGAACATGTGCATGGAAACTGGCCAGGAGAAATACCGACAGTTCATCGTTGGCCTTATGATTATTCTAAACCTGGATTCGAGGAGGATTTCATTCCGCAGAATGTTCCTTTGGTTGAGGGAGAAGAAGAACATTAAACGTTTGATAAGATTTATTCGAAAGCCTTCTGTTCATCAGAGGGCTTTTGTATTTTTGTTTAAATGACAGAGGAAGAAGATTCATTCGATTACCGTGAGGAAGCTGCGAAAAATGCAGATCAGGAATACGATAAGGTTTTGCGACCGCGAACTTTGAGTGATTTTGCAGGTCAGCCTTCTGTTGTTCAGAATCTTGAAATATTTGTCAAAGCAGCAAAACTTAGAGGAGAACCTTTAGACCATGTGTTATTGCACGGACCTCCAGGATTAGGTAAAACAACCCTCGCTAACATTATTGCCAATGAATTGGGTGTTGGGTTCAAAGTAACAAGCGGCCCTGTTTTAGATAAGCCGGGAGATTTAGCGGGTCTTCTTACGAATTTAGGAGAGGGTGATGTGTTGTTCATCGATGAGATTCACCGTTTAAGTCCTGTTGTTGAAGAATACTTGTATTCTGCCATGGAAGATTATGTGATCGACATCATGATCGACTCTGGGCCGAATGCCAGAAGTGTACAAATTACCTTAAATCCTTTCACACTTATTGGAGCAACGACGCGATCAGGGCTTCTGACATCACCTTTACGCGCTCGTTTTGGCATCAATTCAAGACTGGAATATTATGATGCTCAAACATTAACTGCAATCGTTGAGCGTTCATCCAGCCTCCTTAACATTCCTATAACTGAAACTGCTGCCTACAAGATTGCCAGCAGGAGCAGAGGGACACCAAGAATAGCCAATGCGCTACTGAGAAGGGTGCGCGATTTTGCGCAGATCAAGGGAACAGGCGTGATTGAAGAAGATATCACGGATGTAGCATTGAATGCCCTTAATGTGGATGAAAGCGGATTAGATGATATGGATATCCGCATACTCAAAGTGATCATCGAAAAATTCAGTGGTGGTCCTGTTGGGTTAACAACAATAGCGACAGCTATTGGAGAGAATGCGGGTACACTGGAGGAGGTGTATGAACCGTTTTTAATTCAGGAAGGATTTTTACTAAGAACACCAAGAGGGCGCAAAGCAACAGAAAGAGCATTTCGACATCTCGGGAAGGATACAGGGTGGATTCAAGGCGGATTGTTCTGAAATGGACCTTAAGAAAATTACCCGTAGAGATCTTATTCGAACGAAGGCTATAGAATTAGGTTTCCATTCTTGCACATTTTCAAAAACAACATTCCTTGAGGAAGAAGCACCTAGATTAGACGCCTGGCTGTCTAACGGATACCATGGAAAGATGTCGTATATGGAAAACCATTACGATAAGCGACTTGATCCAAGATTGCTGGTTGAAGGATCAAAATCCGTTGTTACGTTATTATTCAATTATTATTCCGACAAGAAACAGTCGGATACGGCAGCCCCTAAATTATCCATGTATGCCTATGGTGAAGATTATCACCTTGTGGTTAAGGACAAACTAAAGGAGCTCCTTAAATATATCAATAACGAGATTGGAGACGTGCATGGTCGTGCATTTGTTGATTCTGCACCTGTTTTGGATAAAGCCTGGGCGAAAAGATCCGGAGCGGGATGGATAGGCAAACACACGAATCTCATTAGTAAAAAGGCAGGGTCTTACTTCTTTATTGCTGAATTAATTATCGATCTGGAGTTGGAGCCGGATGGTCCTGTGACGGATCATTGTGGCTCATGCACACGCTGTATCGATGCCTGTCCGACGGATGCTATTGTAGCCCCGTATGTCGTAGATGGTTCGCGATGTATTTCGTATTTCACCATCGAACTGAAAGACGAACTTCTTCCCGCTGAATTCAAGGGAAAAATGGATAACTGGATGTTTGGTTGTGATGTCTGCCAGCAGGTTTGTCCTTGGAATCGCTTCTCACAACCACACCGGGAAAGTCGTTTTGATCCGCATGAAAATCTTTTAGAACTCACCTATAAAGATTGGCAGGATCTGTCGGAGGAATTATTTTCAGGGCTTTTTAAAAATAGCGCCGTAAAACGTACCAAATTCGAGGGATTGAAACGGAATATAAAATTTATACAGGATTAGATGCTCAAAATAGGGATTTAGTATATTCGTTGTGCTAAAGTTTTATAAATGAGCCCACAAGAACAGACAGATACACCTGTATCATTGAGCATGCTGCCATATTCAGGCGCTTGGACAAAGGTAGAAGCAGCCCACCTTCTCAGACGTACACTCGTGGGGCCTACCAATCAACAGATTTTGGATGCTGTGACAGCAGGTATGACTGTGACCGTCACTCAACTTTTATCCATGAATACAATCACGGAGCCATTGACGTATGATATTGGTGAATCAATTGCGCCATTCGGGATGACTTGGGTAACATCGGTTTATCCATCGAATCCTACTCAAGTAATGAATACTGATAATGCTCGTGCAAAATCCATGGCTGCATGGATCATGAAAAGGCTGAATAGTCAGGAATTGAGCATAGCTGAAAAGATGTGTTTGTTCTGGCAAAATCATTTTGCTGTAAATGATATGTCGGATCTTCGAGGAACATACAATTTCTTAATGAAGATTCGTGAGCATTCATTGGGTAATGTGAGGCAATTGGTCAAGGATATCACCATTGAGCCAGCCATGTTGGTGTTTTTAAATGGAGGAACCAATACGGTCTATAATCCAAATGAGAATTATGCACGTGAACTTTTGGAATTATTCACTGTGGGAAAAGGTCCTCAGACAGGTCAGGGTGAGTATACAAATTACAACGAAGCAGATGTAGCAGCAGGTGCCAAAATTCTGACAGGTTATGTGGTAGATGGGATTAAAAGTACAACGCTGCCTTCTCCGTTGCCTCATTTCTATGCCGTATTACACGATAGTTCAACTAAACAATTATCTGCCCATTTTAATAATACTTTGATTTCCAATAATGGGGCTACAGAATATGCAGATTACATTGACGTTATCTTTCAGCAAAATGCCGTAGCAAATTACATTTGCAAGAAGCTGTACAGGTATTTTGTTAATTATGATCTGACCGCCGATGTTGAGACGAATGTCATTCCCGTGATGACAGCAACGTTGGTTAATAATAATTACGAGATCCTTCCGGTGCTTGAAGAACTGCTTTCAAGTGAACATTTTTATGATGTTGCACTTCGTGGAAGTATCATCAGAAGTCCATTGGAATATGTAATGGGAATGATCAATGCAACAAACTGGAGTCCAAACTATGGTTTATCAACGGATTCAGAAATGTATGTTACCTTGTATTATGCAGCAGGCATGATGGGGCAATATTATGGCGCTCCTCCGAATGTAGCAGGATGGCCCGCATATTATCAGGTTCCAAATTTCAGCAAACTATGGGCAAATTCTTCCACCATCAAATTGCGATTTGACCATGCGAATTATGTCACCTTATTTTCAGGTTATCCTGTCAATGGTAGTAATCTAAAATTAGATGCAATTGCATTTTATACCGCATTGTCTTTACCGGAGGATCCGAATGTGGCAATTGATGACATGTGTGATGTATTTTTCCCAAAGATGATCAATGCGACGAAGAAGGCAGCATTAAAAGCTCTTTTGACCAATGGTTTGTCGGATACTGCCTTTACCTCACAATATCAGCAATATGCAGCAGGAGATACCACCTTAGAGAATACCATAAGATCAAGAATTAATCTGGTGCTTTCAAGAATATTTAAAATGCCTGAATTCCATACGATCTAATCCGTAAGTCATGAAAAGAAGAAATTTTGTTAAGAATATTTCGCTTGGAGCGGTAGCCGCGCCATTTGCGCTGAAGGGGATCAATTACCAGGCTATTCAGAAAAAGCTTTTCAGCGTATCCAAAAGCGCTGAGGATAGAGTGCTTATACTTATTAGATTGAGTGGTGGAAATGATGGACTAAATACGATCATTCCAATGAATTCGTATGATAATCTTCAGATTCATCGTCCTAATGTGATCTTGCCACAATCGTCCATTCTTTCCGCTACAGCTTCCTTGGGTATGCATCCTGCGTTTTCAGGAATACATCAGTTATTTCAGGAGGGTAAATTATCAATTATCCAGAATGTTGGATACCCTGAACAGAACCGATCCCATTTTCGTTCGATGGACATTTGGTCGATGGGTAGTATGGATCAAAGCGAGACGAGAGGTTGGCTAGGCCGTCATTTTGATCAGTTATATCCGGGATATCCTGATGGATATCCAAATGCCACAAACCCTGATCCTTTTGCTATTGCGATGGGATATGAAGTATCTTCAACCTGTCAGGGAGTGATTTCAAATTATTCTCAAGCGGTGGCTGATCCGTTTACGAATTTCAATCTGTACAATAGTTTTGAAACCAGTGACGGCACCTATTTCGGTTCGCATATGCAGTATTTGTCCACACTCGTCGATCAAACGAACCAATACATTGATCAGATCACAACCGCCGCAAATGCAGGAAGCACGCTGTCAACAATGTATGACGACAATAACCCCTTGGCTGTTCAGCTGAGACAGGTCGCCCAGATGATATCTGGTGGATTAAAAACAAATGTTTACATTTTAGATGTGACAGGTTTTGACACGCATAATGCACAAGTCGATTCCACTGACGTAACTCAGGGAGTTCATGCTGATTTACTTAAAAAACTGTCAGATGCAGTAACTGCTTTTCAGGACGACTTGAACCTACTTGGTTTGGAAAACAGAGTTGCAGGAATGACGTTTTCTGAATTTGGACGTCAGATCGCCTCTAATGGTTCAGATGGCACAGATCATGGAGAAGCGGCTCCTTTACTTGTCTTTGGGGCATGCATCAGTGGTGGAGTTGTCGGCAGTGACCCCATTATTGGAACCAATGTAGATGTGCAAGATGCTGTTCCAATGGAGATCGATTTCAGAGATGTTTATGCTTCTGTTTTGAAAGATTGGTTTGAGGTTCCTGAAGCTGAAATACAAGCTATTTTTGATCATGTGATAACGTACTATCCGATCTTAGGGGCTTGTAATTTGGGTCTAGAAGAAGAAAACTTGAATCAATCGAATGGGGTATTATTTCCGAATCCAGCCGTTTCGATCACGACACTTCGCATGCGAACCGAATACGAGCGCGTTCAAATTCAACTTATTGACCAGAATGGCAGGGTGCTAGTGGAAGTCATGGACAAGCAAATGAATCAAGACATACATTTGATGCCAATAGATCTTAATCAAATAGGACAAGGAAATTATTTTGTAAAGGTAACGAAGGCCTCTGGTGATTTTAGTTTACAGTTGTCGGTAGTAAAATAAAAAAAGCTGCCATTTTAGGGCAGCTTTTACTCATTTCATGGGGATTGCGTACTACATTCCTCCCATTCCCATTTGTTTCATTTGATCCAAACTCATTTCTTTATAGCCTGCCGGTATTGAAAAACTGAAAAGATCAGAACTATTTCCTGAAACTTTAGTTTCTACCTTGGTAACGGTCATGGTCATTTTCATACCGCTCTTGTTCATTTCAAATTGCATCGGAAAGCCAGGTACATCCTCACTCAAATAAGATTGCCCCTTCTTGGCTGCCGTAATTTCTTCTGTAAACCAAAAGGTAGAAACAGTGCCTTCTTCGTCAGTGATAAGCGCTTTCTTACACGTGTAACCTTCGATAACTTTTGTCTCATTCGTAAGTACTACATCTACCTTCGGCTTTTTGTTTAGGACGGTATCTTTTGCAGTTTCTTTTGAATTCGATTTAATAGCATTATTTCCCATCATCCCGCTCATCAACATCAATACATCACCTGTCGTTTCATTGGAAACCGTAGTCATGGTCATCATCGTTCCCATTTTAAATTCTGCACGGGTCAATTTGTCTTTAAAATAGACTTCCATCGTTGAGCCCTGCATCATGCCAATGGCCATCTGCATGTCTGGATTATCTGTGCTCGTTTCAATTTTGTAGGCCACGTGACCTTCTTTCAATTGGGCAAAAAACGCAAAAGAAAGAAATGAAAGTGACAGTGTTAAGAGGATCTTATTCATGATATTCATTTAAATTGTGACCACAAGTTACAACCATTGAGCCATTTCACGAAAATTATTTCAATGACGGACAGAAAACTTCAATAAAAGGTGCTGAAGCGTTTCAGACGGAATTACTTCGGAAATATCCAATGATACAGGTCATTACCATTGGCATAGATGACCAAACTCATCAGTAGCATAAATCCTGCATATTGAGCATATTCAAGTACCTTTTGTGGCGCCTGTCTTCCCGTAATCATTTCGTAGATTAAAAACACGACATGACCACCATCCAATGCTGGTATGGGTAGAATATTCATAAACGCAAGAATGATCGATATCAGGGCCGTTGTAAGCCAGAACTGATGCCAGTCCCAAACGGGCGGAAACATATTTCCAATAGCGCCAAATCCTCCAATACTCGAAGCACCTTTTTTCGTGAAAAGGAATTTCAATTGTGCAGTATAATCACTCAGCGTATGAAATCCTTTATCGAGACCTTTTCCGATCGAAGCACCAAATCCAAAATATTTTTGATGAACAGCATTAGAGTCGATAAAACCGTCAAGGACCACTGCAAATCCAATCATGCCTTCGGCATTTACTTTGGCTTTCAGAGAAACCGTGTCTTTTCCGCGCAATACATTGAACGACGCCGTTTTGTTTTTTGATTCGTTGAAGTAACGTTGAATGTTATCATAAAACTCGACATTTTGGCCATTAATGCTTAAAAATCGGTCGCCCTTTTTTAATCCTGCCTTGATCGCCGCTTTTCCCGGTGTAGGCTCCAAAACTTCGATCGATCTGTGACGTAATCCAAATGCCGGGAAAGCACCTTCATGGAATAATTCATACTCAACCCCTACAGGCAATTTGATCGTTTCTTTGCGTCCATCTGTATGTGCAACCAACAAAGATCTCCCTTCACGAAGCATGATCATATTGTTGATTTCGGATACATTTGATACAGGTTCTCCATTGATCTCTAAAATGTTATCGCCGGAAACAAGGCCGTATTTTTTAAGGTAGGGATGGACTGAAAGCCCGGCTTTAAGATCCTGAGGCTTTAATTCCTCTTCGCCATAGGCATACATCAGACAGATGTAAATAAAGATCCCAAGAATTAGATTGACCGTAACGCCACCGATCATGATGATCAATCGTTGCCAGGCTGGTTTAGAACGGAATTCCCACGGTTGTGCCGGTTGTGCCAGTTGTTCGGTGTCCATCGATTCATCGACCATTCCTGCAATTTTCACATATCCGCCCAGCGGAAGCATGCCGATTCCCCATTCTGTGGCTTCTTCATCTTGTTCTTCATTAAGATCCTTCGAATTCGAAAACCAGGAAAATTTCCATTTCCCGTTTTTACGGTTTGCTCGGATAAGAGCTTTTGGCCAGTTGAAGAAGAGGTAGAATTTTTCCACTTTCGTCTTGAATAAACGAGCAGGAATGAAATGTCCGAATTCGTGAAGAATGATCAGGATTGATAAAGAAAGAAGAAGTTGTGCGGCTTTGATCCAGAAATCCATTTATGTTTTTTTGGGAGCGTAAATATAGTGTTTAACCTGCTGAATTTTCCTGAGCTTGTTCGGAACTTAGTTCCGCTGCAGTGAAATATTCGTTTTGGACAAAATAGCTGAGCATGGATTCCTTGATCAAATGCTGCTGTTCTCTGTGGTCCAACGTCGGAAGTTGTTGTTCCAGCTTGAAATGCGGCCAGTTGTCTTTGTCGCGTCCTTCGAAACTGTAATACCCATAAGGTTCGAGTAAAGTACAAATCGCGACGTGTAAGAGATCCGTTTTTTCAGACTTTGAAAAATTCCGATATCCTTCTCCCAATTCATTGACACCAATGAGAAAAAGGATCGCCTGAAGGTCCATGCCTTCGCCAAATTTTTCCTCTAATCCCTTCTTGAGTTTCTGAAATCGTAGTTCGATGTCGTAATCCATGCCGTGCAAAGGTAGCAAAAGTATAGGCCTTCGAATTCATAAAAGTTCACAAATGGAAAACATTGACAATTTCGAAATTGTTACCTTCGAAAAAAATTAGATCATGAGAAATGTATTCGTTTATAGCTCTTTGGGATTACTCTTCTTCCTTTCTTCCTGCGGATCAAAAACCGAAGAGAAAAAAGAAGAAAGATCCGAAAAGAAAGGTTGTTTCTACACCTACAATCACGCTTCCAGTGTTTTAGAATGGACAGCTTTCAAATTTACCGAGAAGAAAGGTGTAACAGGAACCTTTAATGAAGTGATCGTTGAGAGCCCGGAAGGGTCAGATGATCCGCAAGTGCTCTTGTCACAACTGCGGTTTAAAATCCCAACCGGTTCTGTGGAAACACAAAACGAGGAGCGTAATGGGAAGATTTCCGGCATCTTTTTCAAAACATTCTCAACAGATACGATTCGTGGTTCAGTCAAAGAACTCAACCTTGAAAAGGGAACTGCTGCAATCGATCTGCTCATGAATGGCATTCGTAAAGATGTGAAAGGTACGTGCACGTTTGTCGATGGCTCCTTTTCGTTCAAGGCAAGTATTGATGTCAATGACTGGAACGGAGCAGAATCCATCAAGGCGCTGAATACGGCATGCAAAGATTTGCATACAGGTTCTGACGGAAAATCAAAACTTTGGTCAACCGTTGACTTGTCATTTACCACGCAATTACAATCCGATTGCAAGTAATCTGACATTTGCGCGTTGAAAGAATTTAGGTCTGACCGAAACGTCAGGCCTTTTTTGGTGTTAATTTTCCGCTGTGAACTTTATCGACATACTGATCCTGGTCCCGCTGATCTATGCAGCCTACAAAGGATTTAAGCACGGTTTGATCATTGAAATTTTTACACTTTTGGCATTGGTTGTGGGCTTGTATGCCGGAATTCATTTTTCAGATTCAGTGGCAGATTTCCTTAAAAAGCAGTTCAATTGGACTTCAACATACCTGCCCGTAATTTCTTTCACGCTAGTCTTTCTGGGATTAGGCGCCATGATCTATTTTGCGGGTAAAGCCATCGAACGTGTTGTGAAGGTCGTAAATCTTTCCCCATTGAATAAGATTTTCGGTTCGGCATTTGGCTTGGTCAAGGCGCTTTATTTTGTTAGTGTGGGAATTGTACTTCTGGAATCATATGATGAAAAGGGAAATTTCTTTCCGATAGAAAAAAAGCAGGAATCCTACCTTTACAATCCGGTGAAAAAGGTTTCAGAATTCACTATTCCCGGCCTTTCTGGCAGTAATATTTTTCTGAAAAATGAGTTAAAAGAAGAATCCGACAGCACAGGTCTCACTGTTCAAGAGATCCTTCGGGCAAAGGAGGTAGCGGATAGCCTGGGCATTGATGCTAATGATGCGATGGCGATCAAACGAATACACGATGAATATGTGGCTGAGAAAAAGTATTAGTAGTGCGCTTATCGTTTTTGCCTCTTTCTGGGTTAGCGGACAACAGGATGCTAAACTTGGTCTACCCGAAGTTCGTGTCTTAAAATCAGGCCCATACATCGGTGTGCAACGTGGGAGTTATTGGGTTGGAGAACTTGGTGCTGAACTTCAGTGGAAGCGAATTAAACTGAAAACAGCGCTAACGCATGGTGTACATACAGGGATTAATTACAATTTCACTAATAATATTTTAGGATACGATCTGGGCTACTGGATCAAACCCTCACGTTTAGGATTAACTTACGGAGGAAATCTCATCCTTCGAACGGATTTTAATCAGAATGCCTTCGGATTCACGCCATGTGTTGGATATAAGTTCTTCGGTTTTCATGCGCAAACGGGCTATCAGTTTCTGACAAACTCAAAACAGTTTAACGGCGTCAATACCTTTTTCATTTCTTTGCGATTTGTCCTGATCAATCATCGCGACACGAAGATCAAGCGATAGTTTTAGAACAAGCTTCCTTGAAATCCGATCTGACGTATTGATTCTTGCTGAACTTCAGGAACATTTGGGTGCTCACCTAACACAATTTTCTTTGAAACAGCCACTGGAGTAAGCCATTCCGAAGGTGAAGGTTGCAGCAATTCGGATGTGGGTAAATCTCCTGACAGCCATGCTTCCGATTGCAAGTCCGAAAGGAGTACCGGCATACGCTTTTTTGTATTGTGGATGTGTTCCATGACATCGTTCGCCGGACAAGTAAGGATCGAAAATGTGTGAACAACCTCACCGGTAGAGCGGTCAACCCATTCGTCGTATATTCCGGCCATGGAAAAAATGGTTGCTTGTGCAGGTTTGATGAAATAAGGAATTTTTTCTTTGCCAAACGTCTGCCATTCAAAGAACCCTGTGGAAGGAATGATGCAATTCTTCTTCCCCACCACAGAACGAAAACTGGCTTTTTCATGAACCGTTTCAGTCTGCGCATTGAGTGTCATGGCAGCGATCTTATTCGGATCACCATCTTTGAACCAATGTGGAATCAGACCCCAATACATCCTCTGAATCTCCTCTTTGTTCGTGATAATACGCCATTCCGGGAAAGCGAATCCCGAAGCAAAATAGGTGGGTTCTTCCCGCATGACTTCCGGTATCTTCTTTTTGTATTTTTTCGAAAGATCGACGTTCGTGGAGGTAGAGGAATTACTGTAGCACATAATGAAATAGCTTCTTTAAATTGAAAGTTACACAAATCAGTATTCAATGAGGTTGATTTTGTGGGCATTTCTTGCTGATCATCTGAGATTTTGTGTACATTTGCACCCTCATTTCGGTCGGTATGTCCATAGGAGTAAAAATATTTGCAGGTAGAGCGTCACAGGATCTGGCATCACAGATCGCAGGAAACTATGGGCTTCCTTTGGGAGATGTCAAAGTTCTTGAATTCAGTGATGGAGAATTTCAGCCTTCGTTTGAGGAAACAGTTCGTGGGCAGGATGTGTTTATCGTTCAGTCAACGATGCCTCCCACTGATAACCTGTTCGAATTGCTTTTGCTTGTGGATGCTGCAAAACGTGCTTCTGCCCGTAAAATAATTGCAGTCATTCCTTACTTCGGTTTTGCCCGTCAGGACAGAAAAGACAAGCCGCGTGTAGCTATTGGTGCGAAACTCGTTGCTAACATGTTAATGGCTGCGGGTGTGAATCGTGTAATCACGTTGGACCTTCATGCAGATCAAATTCAGGGATTTTTCGAAGTGCCTGTGGATCATTTGTATGCATCAACCATCTTCTTCCCTGAACTGGAGAAGTTGAATAACGGAAACCTGATCATGGCAGCTCCTGATGCTGGTGGTGCGAAACGAGCAAATTCCTATGCAAAGAAATTGAATACAAGTCTCGCGATGTGTCACAAACACCGCAAGAAAGCGAATGAAGTCGCAGAAATGACGGTCATCGGTGATGTGTCCGGTAAGGATGTGATCTTGATCGATGATATGTGCGATACCGCAGGTACATTGACAACAGCTGCAGACTTGTTTATCGAAAAAGGTGCATTAAGTGTTAGAGCGTTCTGTACGCATGCCGTACTTTCGGGCCCTGCATTCGAACGCATTGAAAATTCAAAATTGACAGAGTTGGTTGTAACAGATACGATTCCTCTGAAACATCACAGCGATAAGATCCGTGTGCTTTCAACCGCAGAGCTTTTCGCAGACGTGATTCGCAGACTGGTGAATAATCAGTCCATTAGTTCACATTTTTTAATCTCATAAATACATAACAAATGAAAACAGCACAATTGAGCGGTTCGCTTAGATCGAACGTAGGGAAGAAGGATGCTACAGCATTGAGAAATGCAGAGTTGGTTCCTTGTGTGCTTTACGGACAAGGTGAGCAAACTCACTTCGCAGTAAAGCGAAATGACATCGACAAGATCGTCTTCTCACCTGAAGTTTACCTGGTAGAATTGGAAATCGAAGGTAAAAAAGCAAAAGGTATTATTCGTGAGTTGCAACAACATCCTACAAAAGATACGATTCAACACGTGGATTTCCTTGAATTGAATGATACAAAACCAGTAAGTGTAGGTTTACCTGTGCGTGTTATAGGTTCTTCCAAAGGTGTAATGGCCGGAGGTAAATTGATGCAGACATTCCGTCGTTTGAACTGTGTTGGTCTTGCGAAAGATCTTCCTGAGGCGATCACATTGGATGTAAGCAAATTGAAAATCGGTAAGTCTGTTCGTGTTGGACAAATCGAAATTCCTGGAGTTAAATTCCTTGATCCTGCAAACGCAGTAGTTGTTTCCGTTAAAATGGCTCGTGGAGCTGTTAAACCGGCAGATGACGATGAGGATGATGACGGTAACTATTTCTCAGTAGTATTGTAATTAGAATTTCTAATCGATATACAAAAGCCCGCTGTGAAAACAGCGGGCTTTTTTGTGTTTAACCGTTGGTAATTTATTCTACCACTACTCGTTTTTTGATCAGTGTTGCTCCTTTAAGAATCACTACATCATAAGCTCCAGATGCCCACGACGATACATCGATTGTTGTCGCGTTCCCTTCATGGATAATCCTGCCTGAAGCATCGAAGATGGTGATGATGCTATGCTCAGCGCCTTCAATGGAGATCATTTCAGATGCCGGGTTCGGATAGATGACTAGTTGTTCAGAGATTTCCGTAAGTCCAAGTCCGGCATTGGGGTCAACGAGTAATTGTCCGTCTGAAACGAACAGATCTGTCAGTCCTGCACCATTCGTTATCCGTAATGCCAAATGATAGGTGGTGCCATAAGTTGTTGAGGACAGGATTTGCGAAAACAAATTTATCGTTCCTAGATTTGTCCAGTCCATAACATCATTGAGCGCAGGCAATGTTCCAATGGCGATCTCATAGTTTGCTATTGACGAATGTGGATCTAAGGCGAGCCAGTTTCCTTCAATAAAAGCTGTTGTAATTGTATCGATATCGTTTGATGTACCGTCATTCAAGAATGTTAATTCAGGAATACTCCAATCGATGAGGTAATCTTCAGTCTGTTCTGCGCTCCAGTTCTCGTAAAGGTCGAGTGCCAGACTTCGTATTCTTCCTGTAGGTTGAGCATTTAAACTTTCGAAACGCATATGTCCCCCTGTGCCCACCTGAACTGCAACTGTATTTTCACGCGACTTATACACCCTTATGTTGTCATATGCTGCTGTGCATCCTGCTGTTCTGAGCGAAATAGAATTTCCTGTTTGTAGCGGTTCCTGATCCTGCCACTGAACGGTTAAAGAGTCATTAACGTAGCATTTTATCCAACCCGACCCGGGATCGAAACTTACCTTACAATTGTAGGTAATATTCGATGTCAGCGGTATCGTTCCTGACGAAACCAGTGTCCAGGTATCACTCACCACCTTGTAGATCTGAGCGGCATCATCGGTTTCACGGAGAAATACAAAGTAGGAATTTCCGCGGTTGGGCAGGTTCGGATCATCGCAAAAGAAATGCATCCCTGCCCGTTGGTTCGTTAATGTTGACGTAAAGGTCTGATCCCAGCTGTACAGGAAAGCAGTAGTGGCATCTTGCGCCACATTCAGGTAACAATTCGAATTGGTTTGCGTGGCGTCTGAACAAGTAATGGATCCTCCTGATTGCGCAAACGGACCGGTAACCGCGGTCCAGTTGTTCATGTTCACCTCAAATAATTCCTCGGCATAACCAAGCGTCCCGTTAGCAGACCATAAATTTGAAGATGGATCCTTGTCACTGATCAGCGTATATTTCCCCGTAACGCCTGATAGGTCAGTATCGGTAACAGAAGTAGTGAAATCTGCTGTCCTCCAATTGGTTTCCGGCTCAATGAAGGTCGTTGGGGGTGTATCATCGATAAAAATTGTTTGAGAACTGTAGTTTACTTCCCATCCGGCTGTATTCGTAGCACAATCTGATCGAAACTCTACTGCAATTGAACCACCTGTAGAGGTGACAACTCCCGGACTGGTAGTTCCTGTATATTTCCCAATCAATGGCGCATCGATCGAATTACCGTCATAAATAAAGAGGAAATCCCAGTTATTCTCAAGATTAAAAACGCTAAAATCCAATGTTACTGATGTTGCATTCGTCGGTTCGAAAACCCAGATCTTTCGCTCATCATCTGTATAGTTCGCTCCTTGTCCGCCACTGTCGTAAAATGTGCCTGAGTTGGTGGTAATAGACTGAATGGTCGGTGCATTGTTGATGAGTCGGTAATACTTTTCCCAGTTCCAGTTGACACCTGGGTCTGTATGCGTTTGGTTCGCGTAATGCTGGTGACCTTTGATCTTGACACAGTTTCCCAACATATTAACCGCTGATCCTGCATCACCAAAGTACGTGCGCAAGGCAGGTATACCGTAACCACTGTTCACAATATCCGCGCTGAGCGCAGCCGATGCCGCATACATAGCATCGGTATACCATGAGGCATTGTCAATGTAACCTTCGTGTTCGTAACCAATGGTATAGGGGTTTTCTGATCCCACGTGCCAGGCTTTATCGGCTTCATCCACCATTTGTGTGATCTGACCATCTGAACTTCTTACAACATAGTGCGCCGAAACACTGGCACTGCAGTTCTGAAACCAGGAAATACAACCTGCGTAGGTGCCCTGTACGGTATGGATCGTAATGGCTGACACAGCTGTTCCGCTGCGTGAACTGAAATTACAGGTGGCGGCCGGAGTCCATGTGGCTGGTGTATATTGAACAGATCGACTTAATGGTGCTGGTTCGTAAGAGATACCTGAATCTGTTTGAATACCATTTTCTCGAATTTGAATTCTGGATGAAGATAGCACAGCCAGATTTTCTTGACCGAAGATCTCATCAAGATCATAGGAATGAGGTGTAAAATTAAAGGTTTGGGCTTGTTGATGGTCGTTCAGAAAACGAAGGATCTGGAAGATTTGCGCATCGCGGGCAAACAGATTTACTTTACCTGAATCAGGGATCTCACTCAATTGACACAAGGTTTGAAAAACGGCGGCGTAGTCTTCGCTGGTCAATGCTCCGAGTTCGCTCATGATCGATTGAAAAGCCAATGCATAAGCCTCAACTTGTCTTTGCGGGTATAGCTTCTGTTCCTCGATTGAAATACCGCTGAGATCGGCAATGATGCGGCCGTTGGGTCTGAAATAAGTCACATGTTCATCGAATAATCCCAGTATGCCGTAGGCCTTTGGCATTCCCGTGCAGGAAGCCATAGTTTGCTCGGTAAGTATGGTGAATCGGGTATTTGAATAAGCGACAGCTTCAATAATTCCTTTCGGAACGAGAGGATTTGAATCGTAATATGCTTTGAGATCAATGTTTTGTGAGAATAGTGAGCTCGAAAAGATAAGCATCCAGAGGAGTAAGGTACGCATTGCAGAGTGATTTAAGCAGTACAAAAATAAGCTTAACCCCGTCTCAAAACAAATTTATAACTACTGAAAATCAGATTAATAGGCAGTTGATTAATTGTACTTGAGAAGTAAACCGATTTAGCTTAACCCTTCTTTTTTCTGCTAATGTTTGAAATCTTTGCTCCTTGCTCTTTTAAACCAAGTTGGAAACACCATATAGGGGCACATTAGTCATCCAGCTTTCTTCACGATAGCCTGAAAGGGATGTGCGATAGCAATGAATATGAGCGTATTTCGAAGAAAAGGTTTTCAGTGATTTGGATTGTAAATTTTCACTTGCTTTCACTTCAAGTGGAATAAGTTCATTTTCTTTTTCAAAGATAAAATCAACTTCAGCTGAACCAGAATCATTAGCCCAATAATATAGCTGTTTCAGTCCTTTGGCTTTTAACTCCTGTAAAACGAATTGCTCTGTCAACGCGCCTTTGAATTCGTTGAACAATTGTTCTTTCTCAATAATGGTTTGCGGCGCTAAATCGCCTAGTGCTGCAAGTAGTCCTACATCTAACACATATAATTTAAAGACATTCAAATCACTGTATGCGGCAAGTGGAAAATTGGCTTTTCTTGTTCTGTTCACACGGTAGATAACCCCATAATCTACCAGCCAATTGATGGCCATTTCAAAATCCTTGGCTCGAGTTCCTTGTCGTATAAGTCCGTATATGAATTTCTTATTTTCTTTGGCTAACTGGCTGACTACCGCATTCCAAATCATACGAATTCGGGGAATAATATCCGCTGGAGCATGTTTAGAGAAATCTTGTTCGTAAGCCAGTAAGATGCTTTGTTGGATTTTTCGCACCTCGGAAAAATTACTTTTTTCACTGTAAGCCAAAACAGCCTCTGGCATTCCTCCTACAAAGTAATAAGCTTTCAATAATTCGACAATCTTTGTTTGCAAGCCGACCAATAAAGACCAGTCTCTCTCGTTTAGTAGGGTCACTAGTTTAGCATTCCCTGTTGCCAGTAAAAACTCTTGAAAGGACATCGGATATAAGTTCAAGAATTCCACTTGTCCAACTGGAAAGGAAGTTTGCTGTGTCAGCGCAATTCCAAGTAAAGACCCTGCCCCGACGACGTGCTGCTCCGGTAGATCTTCTCTAAAATATTTCAAGGAAGTTAAGGCACCTTTTGCTTCTTGTATTTCATCAAAAACCAAAAGCGTTTTACCTGGTTGAATATCTTCTCCGTAATAGGTTTCGAGTGAACGGATAATGCGCTTTGGGTTATAATCCTGCTCGAACAATTGTCGAAGTGTTATTTCCTTTTCAAAATTCACATACACCATGTTCTCAAAGTGAGTTCGACCAAACTGCTTTATCAACCATGTTTTGCCAATTTGTCTTGCACCATAGATTAATAGTGGCTTTCTAACCGTTTTATCTTTCCACTCCTTAAGTAATTTCTCTGCAAATCGCTCCATTAAAACAGTATAAATTCATTATTCAGAAGCTAAAATACATTTTTTCCTACGACTTTTTGTAGAAATACACATTTTTTCCTACGACTTTTTGTAGATGCACACATTTTCCCCTACGACTATATAAGGTAAAGTTATTAATCGTGATTATTTTTTAAGCTAAACAAATTGTAAATCAGTGAAAAACTACTTTCTTCTTTTTTCCTCCAGCCATTTCGGCACCCTTTTCTCTGACTTAGCTTGATCACCCAGTAGTCTATCAATGAGATCCGGGCGTTTAGCTTTACTAAGTCGTTTTCTAATCCAATCCTGATTTTCTCTCTTGTACCAAAAGAAATAGCGATTCTGATTCAGTTTTTCTTCTTTGGTTTTAACTGTTTTGACAGGTTTGAGGGTGTAAGGATGCACACCGGTGTAATAGATCACCTCAGCAACGGTCATGGGTGTGGGCATGAAATCCTGTACCTGTTCGAGTTGGAACCCCATATCTTTGGTCTCCGCGGCAAGATTAGCCATGTCCTCTTCCTCACATCCGGGATGGGACGAAATAAAATAAGGAATGAGCTGTTGTTTTAAGTTGTGCTTTTCGGAAAGTCGATCGTACTTCTCCTTGAATTTATGGAAATACTGGAACGATGGTTTTCGCATCATACGCAAGGTGGCGTCAGACGTATGTTCGGGAGCAACTTTTAATCTGCCGCTTACGTGTCTTGTAATCACCTGTTCGATATACTCATCGTGGTTGCCGTCCTCATTATTCTTATTGAAGTCATCCACTAATAAATCGTAGCGAATCCCGGAACCAATGAACGCTTTTTTCACTTTTGGATGGGTATCAATCTTTCGGTAGAGCGCAGTCATTTGTTTGTGTGAAGTATCCAAATTACTGCAGATCACCGGATGGATGCAACTTGGTGAAGAACAACGCGCACAAATATCTTCATCCTTCCCTTTCATCTTGTACATATTGGCACTTGGTCCACCAATATCTGAAATGTAACCGCGGAATTCAGGATGTTCTACGACCTCTTCCAATTCAGAAAGAATAGATCTTTCACTTCGCGATGCAATGAATTTCCCCTGATGTGCGGAAATGGTGCAGAAGCTGCAGCCACCAAAGCATCCCCGGTGCATATTGATCGAAAACTTGATCATATCATAGGCCGGAATGGCACCGCGTTTTTTATATTTCGGATGCGGTAATCGTGTGTAAGGCAGATCAAAGGAACGATCGATCTCCTTTTCGTTCATAGTCTTGTAAGGCGGATTGATCACCAGTGTTTGGTCGCCAACTTTCTGAATAATGCGATCTGCCTGCCATTTGTTCGATTCAACTTCTACGATCTTGAAGTTGGCTGCATATTTCAGTTTGTCCTGTTGACATTCCTCATGGCTGGCAAGTTCAATGGTTTCCCAGTTTTTATTTTTGGGTAGTTCTTCAGAAGTATCTTGAAGAAAAGCCACTTGTTTGATGGTTCTAAGATTACTAAAAGGCACACCTTTTCGCAGTAGCTGTAGCATTTCACGAAGAGGCTGGTCGCCCATTCCGTAAACCAATAAGTCAGCTTTAGAATCAACAAGAACGGAGGGCATCAACTGATCTTTCCAGTAGTCATAATGCGTTACTCTGCGCAATGAAGCTTCAATTCCGCCAATCATTACCGGCACGTCGGGATAGAGTTCTTTCAGAATGTTGGAATAAACAATTGTGGCGTAATCCGGTCTGAATCCGGCTGCTCCACCAGGTGTGTAAGCATCAGTCGATCGAAGCCGTTTATTCGCAGTGTAGTGATTAACCATCGAATCCATGCAACCTGCAGTGACCCCAAAAAAGTATTTTGGTTTCCCAAGTTTTTTGAAATCGCGCAGATCATCTTTCCAGTTGGGCTGGGCAATGATTCCGATCTTAAATCCTTCGTCTTCTATGATACGACCTATAACCGCAGTGCCGAACGAAGGATGATCCACGTAGGCATCTCCTGATATCAGGATGACGTCAAGTTCCTCCCAGCCGCGTTTCTCCACCTCTTTTTTGGTGAGTGGAAGCCAGTCTGTTATCGGACGCTCGATCATAGGTGCAAAGATACGCTTTAAAAAATGCAGTTATTCAAATGAATTATACGCTTGGGTTCGACAGATTGTTCTAAATTTATTTTTTATGTTCAAAATCGCTTTCATTCTGTCTTTACTTTGGTTGGTTTCTTGCACGGAACGGAAGCAGAATGCACCTATTGGGAATATTAAACCCACAAAAGAATTACTTCGGTATTCCGTGTTTCAGTCTGAGAAAGAGAAATTGCTGTCATTCCCTGTTCTATTCAATAAGTATGTGCTGAATGCGGATCGCATTCAGGCGATCAACCGAAAATATTACGTCATAGACACGGCAGATGCGCTAACTGGAAAAACCCTCAGGGAGGAGCGTCGCTATAATTTTGTTCGTGGGTCCATGATCTCCATGGAGCTCTTCTATTATTACGATGATCGGCAGGTAGGACGAATGAAAATCGGCTACAAAAAGGGTGCTTCACAAAATGGCTTCAAAGAGGCTTTCATTGAACGTGACAGCGGTGCAGTGACGAACAAAGAATTTATGGAATCCGGTTTTCAGGTGCATCAAATAGTCAAAAAACAGCGACGTTATGTTGCGTTCAAAGAAAAATCTTCGGGGAGCATGTTGTATTTTATGCATAATAAGGCTTATTGGGGACCATTATCAGTTGATTCGATCCTGCATCCATCGCCTTTGGATCGCGTTGTACTGGGATCTCCGCTATACCCATTCAAAAGTTATAGAGTTGAGAACAAGATCAAGGAGAAGGATGCCACAACCTATTCCTACCATCCCTATTTGAAGCGCATACAACGCATCGTTACAGAGGATTTTCCTTTTACAACGACACGCACTTTTTTCTATGACAAAGAGGGTTATTGTAATAGTTACATAGATTCTACGTTCTCTTCCAAAGAATTTTTAATGCGCACAGCAACACGCATTGAATTGAATGCGAAAAAATTACCCGTCAAGATTACACACAAAAAGGAAACTGCCTTCAGAAAGTTGGGCGTAACTTCCATTGAACAATTCGAATATGACTTTGCGAAATAGCTTTTTAGCGCTCAGCCTGATCCTATCAAACTTCTTTGTTTTTACCATTGAGGCTCAGGAATTAAACGTTGACACGATCAATGGAATCGCTTATTATGTGTATCCATTTTCTCAGGATTTAACGGTACACAACAGTTTATACCAGGTGGTAAGATACCCTAAGGGTAAGCGAATGAGCTTTAAGGAATATTACATCGCTGAATATGGTGAAGATTACAACAAAAAGGAATTTAGAAAGATGCGCCGGGAGACAATTCTTCGGGCACTTTCGCTTCAAGGCCTGAAGTATCGAAAGCGTTTCCGACATCTCAAGCGTTCAAATGTGAAGCATGCCATTTGGAAGAATCCATTTCCCTTGCTTGAGCCTAAATACTCTCTGGAAAATGACATCATTCCAAGTCTCGATCCGATACCCGATGGAAAATACGTCCAGTATTTCTCAAATTATTTTGACATCGGTAAGCGAGGAACCATGGAATACAATGAGGAACGCGTGGCGGCCTTTTTCACCATAAAGAATAACATGCTCGAAGGCAGTGCCGTTTGGTTTAATCCGGTAGGAGACTCCCTGAAATACGGCCGATTTGAAAAAGGTCAGAAAACAGGTGAATGGCACCTCGAAACGCGCAAACCCAACTATTCGCTGAACAAACACGATGCTGAGTCTTATGTGAAGTTGGGCAGACCTGATTATTGTGATACGGTAATCGAACGAACGACCTATAAAAATGGCTTCAAGGAAGGATATTATTCCTTACACAACAGATCGGTATATCCTTTAACAGAAGGTTATTACACGCAAGGAGTTCCTTCAGGAAATTGGACCACTCGGGAGATTCAATATAAAGGTGCCGGTGTTAAGCGAAAAAGATTAAGAACGAATGATGTCGTAACCTGGAAATACACCCCTGTTGCTAAAGATTCGGCGGTACATCAGACAGTTATAAGACGCAAATTATACCGTCAGGAGTCCTATCAGGGTACGCCATTTGATTTCTCGCCAAAATACTCGGTTTCTTTCAGCCCTTCTAAAATTTATGAGATGAACTATGCCGTTGAACCCGACCTTGAACTTGAAGAGGAAAAAATGACCTCTTACGATGGTGAAGAATATGAAGAAGAATATTACGAAGAGGAAGGCTATGAGGAATACTATGGAGACGAATCTGAATACGATCCCAATGAGGAGTATAAGAGTCTTGTGTATGACGAAGAAAAAGGTATTTCTGTTCCTGTTGCCAAACTCATCGACAGCCTTGGACTTCGTTTCAATTACGACGGCGTTTACGAAAAGAGATACCCGAATGGCCAACTTATGGTGCACTATGAGTTCAAGGACGGACATTTATTGAAAGAAGACACGATTTTCTGGGACAACGGAAATCCATATGATGTGATTCTCTTTAAACCCGATTCATCGCAGTACATTCAAACAGTTTACGACTATAACGGAAAGAAATACCAGGAACTTGTTTATGACCAAAAAGGAAATTTCGTTCGTGTTAATTTCAAGCCGGAACGGATTAAAAAGTTCAATATTGGGGAATTGCTGGTCACCAACAATCCAGATGACAGGTTCTTTTTCTACGACCATTTGGACACATTATCTCATGAGTTAAAAGATTCCTTGTTGATCTTCAGGTCCTGGTTCAAGGAGGATACGAGCATGTTGTACTCCAGGTATTATAATCCTGCAGATCGCGTGCTGCGCTATGAAACTTACAGTGTAACTGGAAAAAACTCCTTGTCTGCGGAACTTAATTTCAGTGAAAACTTTGAAAGCTGGAATGGCAAAAAAAGGTATCAACTGGGCGACTTATCACTTCTTTCAACAGCCTCTGCTTCGTTATTTGAATATATTGAAAAGGACTCCATTCCTCAATTGATGTTGAATCAGTACGACGAGATCTATTCCATTACCGAAGATCAGGTATTGTATCTCAAGGACAAGCCTTTCGATGGAAAAATAACCCTCACCACCGGAACCAGAAATCTGGCTATTTCAGGCTCGTCCAATCTTAAGATCGATCTTCCTAAAATGAAATACGATGAACGTAAACAAAAAGATCTGCAACGGTTTCGTGAAAAAGGAAAAACCCGTCATCGGTTTTTGTTTGATGCTATAGATGCTTCTGAATTGTTCGAAGAATTTTCTGAAACGATCTACTCGAATTTATTGGGAGGATTTCTTCCTTCAATCGAATATCCATATTCCTACGATGGCTATGATGAATTTGGAGGAGAGTTTGCTGTGCGCGAATCTAAACGCAGTCCTTTTGTAAAAACGATTAAGGGAGCTTTTGCTGCAGGTAAGCCACAAGGGGAGTGGAAGGTGTACGACCAGTTTGGAAAGCTTCTTTACAGCATGAATTTCGAAAAGGGGATGCTGAATGGTTCTTACAAGGAATATGACAACAAGAAGCCTGAGCGAATTTACAATATCTATGATCAAGAGGTTCCAGAGATACTAAGAGATACTTTCCCGAAACGTGAAACGCATTACCTCTACAGTTTCACAGATTACAAAAATGGTCTAGAGAATGGAAAGTATACCCGTTACAACTGGTATGGTGGCATAGAGGAAGAAGTGAATTACATCGATGGATTAGCCGAAGGACCTTCTTTCGAAAGGAACAAACTGGCGTATACAAGCCTCAATTATCTGCAGGGTGAACTGGATGGCTATGTACGCACTTACCTCACATTAAATGGAACCGATTCGACCTTACTTTTTGACCTTAACTTCCAGAACGGATTATTACAGGGAGAGTCTAAAGCGTACCATTTAAGTGGCCGACTTGCCAAACGAGGGTTTTTCCTGAACGGCGATCCAATTGATGACTATGAGGCTTATGATACACTTGGGTTCAAATACCATTATGTGAAATTCCTCTATGGATTCCCGGTGGAAGAGAAGATATGGGAAGAAAATGAGTTAAGCGTGCGTTATCAGTTCGACTGGCGCGATTCCATCTACTTTCAACCGACGGATATTACTTCTACCCAAAGTCTAGACCGCGTTCTGGCCAACCTGGGTATAGGAAGCGATTATTACCAGCGGCCTTATTTCGGACGTCCAAGTTTGGTGAACAAGCAAGGTATTGATTACCACATCACCAAATATTATCCGAACGATACGGTGGCACGCGATGGTCAGATCAGTGCGGGAAAAAAAGTGTCTTGTTGGAAGTATTACAGTTATGAAGGCGAGTTTCTTTATGAAGCAGATTACTTTGACACGATCATCAAAGTGAATGATTCCATTCAGTTCAAAGCAAAAGGGATTCTGACGGATTATGATCGGCACGGAAGAAAATTGAGCGAAAGCTACATCATTGAAAAATTCGAGAAATACGATTGTTCGCATACAGATCATTATGAGATTCGGCAATTGATGACGATCTGGCAAGGCAAGGATTCTGTGGATCGAATGAACGGTTACGTAAAGAATTATTACGATAACGGCGTGCTTCAGAATGAAGGAATGATGAAAGACGGATTACCAACAGGTATCTGGAAATTTTATGATCCCTTTGGAAAACTTAATCAGGTCGGAACTTATGTGATGGGTAAACGCGACGGACGCTGGCTGGGTGGCGACCTCTCCAAGACCAAGTATCTGGGAGACATCTGTCTGAATCCAAATTTACCTCACCTCGAGGAGGAATTGAAGTATCGTGAAAAACAGCTGGACATCTATATTACTAATTATCATCTCGGAAAAGCATTGAACAAAGAGTTTTATGATGTCGATCTGAATGAATACGAAGAGGAAGAAGAGTCATCGGAAGAATAGTCCGAATAGATGATTAACTTTGTTGAACAACACTTTTGAAATGGTTCAACTTAAAAAATATTCCTCAATCCCGGAAGCTGCCTCCGTTGCGCTTCTTGTCGATAAAAAAACAAAGATTCCAGCCACTGCGGATGCAGAATTGAAAGCATTGGTCAAGTCTTTTTTGAAATCAGAAGACAATTTTGATTATTTCAAAACAGCAAAAGGAAACCTTTATTTGATCAAAGCAGATCAACAGTCAGAGAAATTACGCCAGGCCGGAAATAAGGTTTTTGCCTACGCTTCCAAACAAAGTGACTTGTATGTACTAGGCGATTCGGACAGCTGTTTACATCTCGCCGAAGGATTGATCTTATCTTCCTACCAGTTCTTACCCTATTTTACGGATGCTGCAAAACGGAAACATAAGCTTGAGAACATCTTTCTTCCGGAAGAGGTGTCAGATAAGAAACGCAAAGAACTTGAGTCTGTTCAGAAAGCAGTGTTCTGGGTACGTGATCGGGTGAATGAACCGGTTTCACACTTGAATGCAACTCAACTAGCTACTCATATAGATGTCTTGGGTAAAGAAGCAGGTTTTCAGGTGCAGATCCTCGAAAAAACACAGATCGAATCCCTTAAAATGGGAGGTTTGTTGGCGGTAAATAAAGGTTCTCTTGATCCACCTACATTTACCATTGCTGAATACAAACCGGCAAATGCGATCAATAAGAAACCCATCGTTCTTGTAGGTAAAGGCGTTGTTTATGATACGGGAGGATTGAGTTTGAAACCAACGCCCGGCTCAATGGATGTCATGAAAAGCGATATGGCTGGTGCGGCCACAGTGATTGGTGCCTTATACCTTGCTGCGCTTCAAAAGTTGAAAGTACATATCGTAGCACTTGTGCCTTCTACAGATAACCGTCCGGGTGGCAATGCATATGCGCCAGGAGATGTGGTGACCATGTTCAATGGGAAGACCGTGGAGGTATTGAACACCGATGCGGAAGGACGTATGATCCTCGCGGATGCATTGTCCTATGCGGAGAAATTCAAGCCTCAATTGGTCATCGATGCAGCAACGCTCACAGGAGCAGCGGTACGTGCTATCGGAACGAAGGCTTCGATCATTATGGGGAATGCGAATGACAGTTATTTCGAACAATTAGAAAAGGCAGGTGAAGAAGTTTATGAACGCGTGGTTCGTTTTCCTTTCTGGGATGAATACGGTGACGAAATGAAATCGACTATTGCAGACCTGAAGAATATTGGTAGCGGCAACGCAGGGATGATCACTGCCGGAAAATTCCTTGAACATTTTGTTGATTCTCCTTACATTCATATGGATATTGCCGGTCCTTCGTGGCTTGATGGCAAAGAAGATTACAAAGGACAGGGAGGTACTGGAAGTGGCGTACGCCTTTTATATACCTTCCTTAAAAGAATGAAGTAATGGAAAAAGAACAAGTACATTCAACGCCTGTCAAAGTTGGTATTTCCATTGGGGACATCAATGGTATAGGCCCGGAAGTGATTATTAAAGCTTTACGCGATTCTCGAATCCTGCAAGATTGCACGCCAATCATCTATGGTTCTACGAAGGTGTTTGCACATTACAAGAAGGTCCTGGATGATCAGGAGTTTAATTACCAGTCATGCAAAACAGCTGAGGAAGCACAAAACCGCAAAATAAATATTGTCAATGTTTGGAATGATGAGGTAGAGGTCCAATTAGGCCTTGCTACTGAAACTGGCGGTTCATGTGCATTTCAGGCACTTGATCACGCGACACAGGATCTTGCCGCCGGTAAAATTGATGTGTTGGTTACAGCTCCGATATCTAAAGAAGCTATGGGCAAAACCGGATTCAGGTTTCCTGGTCATACGGAATATCTCGCAGATCTTTCAGGTGTAGAAGACGCATTGATGGTTATGGTGTCGGGTAATTTACGCGTTGCTTTGGTAACTACGCACATTGCTTTGAAAGAAGTCAGCACCACTCTGACAAAGGAGAAAATCCTCCAAAAAATACGTTCTTTCGAAGCATCGTTGAAGAAGGATTTTGGAATTCTCAGGCCGAAAATAGCTGTATTCGGATTAAATCCGCATGCCGGTGAAAACGGTAAGATGGGTAGTGAGGAACAAGAGATCATAACCCCAGCTGTAAATGCTGCGAGGAGTGAAGATATTCTGGCTTTCGGACCGTATCCGGCTGATGGGTTTTTTGGTTCAACTTCACGCACAAACTATGACGGGATACTTGCCATGTATCATGATCAGGGTCTGACTGCCTTTAAAGCCTTGGCATTTGATGATGGCGTGAATTTTACTGCGGGATTACCGATCGTCAGAACATCCCCAGACCACGGAACAGCCTTTGATATCGCCGGGCAGAACAAAGCCTCTGAGAATTCTTTGAGACAAGCGATCTATACTTCTATCGATGTTTACCGGAGCAGAAAGTTTATTCGTGAGATCAATGTAAATCCATTGCAAAGCGCGCCTAGAGAAAAAAGAAAATCAGGTGAGCAGGTGGAATAGAACTGCTTTGAGATTGAAAAATATGGAAGATATGAACATGGTTTCGTTTAAAATACTAACTTTGCCCTCCAATTTTCGCTCATTGTGAAGTCAAAAAGAGAATTTATTATCCCCTTTGTTGGCTTGAAAGTGGGCTTTCACGAGTTTGAATTTGAAATTCGTGATACGTTCTTTGAAGAGCTTGAGTACACCATCATCCAGAAAGGTGATGCAGTAGTGAAGCTCAGACTTGAGAAAAAAGAGACCATGCTCATCGGAGAATTCTCAGTGAGTGGTTTCGTTTTTACTTCGTGTGACCGATGTAACGATCCTGTCGAAGTGCCTGTCAAAGGTGCTTTTAGGTTGATTTACAAATTCGGCGACGAGCAAAGCGATGATGAAACATTGATAGTACTGCCGAGCGATACCTATGAATTGGATGTTCGGCAGAATATTTACGAGTTAATGACTGTTTCACTTCCTTCGCGTTTGGTTCATCGGAAAGGTGAATGCAATGAAGAAATGATCGAATTGCTTCAAAAGTATTCCGGTCGGAGTGAAGAAGAGCTTGAAGACGAAGAAAGTGAATGGTACGAAGATGATGAAGAAGAATGGGACGATGAGGAAGACGACGACGATGATGACCCAATAGATCCGCGTTGGTCGGCACTAAAAAATTTGAATTAAAACGAATAAATAAAGTAAAATGGCACATCCTAAACGAAAAATTTCGAAGACACGCCGTGACAAGAGAAGAACACACAAAAATGCGGTAGCAAACAACATCGCTACGTGTCCTACTACAGGTCAACCGCATTTGTTCCACCATGCGCACTGGCATGAAGGAAAACTGTATTACAAGGGAAAGGTAGTTGCAGAGAAAGAAGTAGCAGTTTAAGTATAAAACTAAACGCTACAGCTGCATGAAGATCGGCATTGATATTCTTGGCGGCGACTTTGCACCGGATGCAAATATTTCCGGCGCTGTTTTAGCCCAAAAAGAACTTCCCGGCGACGTTAAACTTGTGTTATTAGGCGACAGAGATCAAATCTCTAGTGGCCTTTTGTCGTTGAATGCCGATCCCAATGAGTTTGAGATCGTGCATGCTCCTGATGTGATCACGATGCATGATCACCCTACGCGGGCCATCCCGCAAAAACCAAACAGTTCCATAGCCGTTGGTTTTGATCTGTTATCCAAACACGAAATAAATGCCTTTGCAAGTACGGGTAACACCGGCGCTATGCTCGTGGGGGCAATTTATAAGATCAATACGATTCCTGGAATCATTCGTCCGTGCATCACATCGACGCTTCCCGCAATCGACGGATCCAAATCAATATTGTTGGATGTCGGATCCAATGCAGATTGTAAAGCGGATGTGCTTTATCAGTTTGCGGTTCTCGGAGCCCTGTATGCTAAAAATGTATATGGCATTGAGAATCCCAGAGTGGCTCTCTTGAATATCGGCGAAGAAGAATCAAAAGGGAATTTATTGACCCTTTCAGCGCACAAGTTGATGGCTGAATCGGATGAAATCAACTTTATTGGTAACCTGGAAGGCCGCGATCTGTTTTTCGGTAAGGCTGATGTGATCGTTTGTGATGGATTTACCGGAAATGTTGTATTGAAGGAAGCAGAAGGAATTTACACCCTCATGCGCAAGCGCGGAATTCGTGATGAATACTTCGACCGGTTCAATTATGAAAATTATGGAGGTACGCCTATTTTAGGGGTAAAAGGAAATGTCATTATCGGCCATGGTATTTCAAATGATATTGCCGTAAAAAATATGATTTTGCATGCACATGAAGTCGCTCGCTCAGGGTTGACTCAAAGTGTAAATGAGGCGTTTAGTTAAGACATTATGAAAAAAATTACAGCAGCAATAACAGGTGTTCAGGGCTATGTGCCAGATACAGTATTGTCGAATGAAGATCTGGCGAAGATCGTTGATACTTCCGATGAGTGGATCACCTC
>Ga0172367_10000626_pt1 | contig 54329 bp, 52 predicted proteins | sample Lak10m_FD_114542 | JGI IMG/M metagenome (GOLD analysis project Ga0172367, IMG submission 114542) | Freshwater microbial communities from Kabuno Bay, South-Kivu, Congo - kab_022012_10m | ecosystem: Environmental > Aquatic > Freshwater > Lake | place: Democratic Republic of the Congo: South-Kivu... | reverse complement strand
GCGGTTTTCCTCTTCGAAATCGAACAGGGCGCGCGAGGAAAGCGCGACGACGAGCTGGCCTTCCAGGCTGGCGGGCATCGTCGGCCGTCCTTGGCGCGAAAGTCGGCGCTCAGCAGCCGGCGACGCACTTGCCGGCGCCGTCGAACTCCATGGTCTTGCCGGAAAGCGGCACATGCACGGGCACCTTCACGGCCTTGATGAAGCTGTCGGTGCGCGTGCCCGCCTTGACCTTGCCGCCGGAGGTGGCGGGTTCGTTGGCGTGCGAGGCGATTACCGAGGCCGGCTTGACCAGGTCGTTGATGACGTAGGCGGCTTCGGTCGGGCCGGTGGTGAAGGTGTCGCCGATGTTCATTACCACCAGCTTGGCGGCATAGTGCGCGCGCACCACGTTTTCCTGGTCGCTGGTGATGCCGGTGTCGCCCGACAGATAGGCGACGAGGCCATTGCTGAACTTGAGCACGTAGCCGGTGGCCGGGCCGACGTAGGCGCCCAGGCCGGATTCCTTCAGGTACTGGCCGAGCGCGCCACCGATCAGGTCGGGATCGAGGGCATTGGAGTGGATCGCGGTGACGGTGGCGATGCTGACGCCGCCGACTTTCTGGCTGGCACCGAAGCGGGCGAGCACGGAGTTCTTCGGGTCGCCGCCGGCGGCCTTCATCTTGTTGCCGAAAAAGGCCGGCATTTCGCTGCCGGTGACCATCTTGGCGCCCTTGGCGACGGCGATGTTGACGGCACTCGAATGCGGCAGGCCGGAGACCGACATGTCGGGCTTGTCGCAGGCGCCGGCATTGGGGGCCTTGGTGTGCTTGTCGCCGACGTGGTCGCCATGCATGTGGCTGACCAGCACGGCGTCGATCTTGCCCAGGCGCGGGTCGCCGGCGCCGGCGACGGTGCGGCCCGGGTCGTAGAGGATGCGCGTGCCGTTCGGGTCCTCGAAAATCAGTGCGCGGTCGAGGATGCAGAACTCGCCATCCTGGCCGCCCAGCGGGGTGACCTTGACGTTGGCGGCAAGCACGGGCTGGGCGAACATGGCGCCGGCGGCAAGCACGCCGAGCAGGGGGGCTTTTTTCATGGCTCTCTCCTTCGGGGTTGGCGTTGTCATGGTGGTCGACTGCGCGATGACGTTAGCACGATTTCCTTGCGCCGGGCATTGCGCCGCGACCGGTATTGCCCACTATCGTCGTGCGGGTTTGGCCGGCGGCGCAGCGTATAGCGCGGTCAGGCGCGCGGCTTCCTCGCCGACCCGGCGGCGCAGGTCGGGCGGCGCCAGCACCTCGACATCGGCGCCGAACTTGAGGATGTCCATGATCAGCTCGCGGTGGTCGCTGAACGGAAATTCGAGCAACCACGAGCCATCGGCCTCGAAGCGGCCCTTCTGCTTCGGGTGCCAGCTTTCCTGCGCCACCCAGCGCGCACGCTCGGCGGTGAAGCGCAGCACGGCATGCTGCAGCCGGCGGCCGGAAAAGATGCCGTAGCCGGGCCCGAGCACTTCGTCCATGCTGCGGCGGGACACCTCGCGCGCCTTTTTTTCGACGACGTTGCAGGCGCGGATGGAATCGAGGGCGAAGTTGCGGATGCCGCTGCGCAAATGGCACCAGGCGTCGAGGTACCAGTTGCCGCGGTAGTGGACCAGTCGCTGCGGCGAGACTTCGCGCTCCGTGGTCTCGCCGCTGCCGCGGGCGAAGTAGGTGATGGCCAGGCGCTGGCGGCGCAGCAGGGCGGCGCCGACCTTCTCGAAGTGGGCCAGCTTGAGGTCGCGCCGGCCGAGGCCGACGATCAGCACGCGGCGGCGGATCTCCTCGGCGGTGTGGTCGGCGCTGCCGAGCAGGCCGTTGAGGCGCGCGACCAGCGGCTGGATGTGTGGCGTCAGGATGCCGCCGGGGTCGAGGTCGGCGAGCAGGTGCTGCATGGTCAGCAGGGCATGCACTTCGCTGGCGTTGAACCACAGTCCGGGCAGCTCGTACTGGGCGCCGGCCTCGGCATGCGGTGTATCGAAGCGATAGCCGCCGCCGGTGCCGGCGTGGCGGTCCCAGATGATGGGTGCATTGAGCCGGTTGCGCATGTACTCCAGGTCGCGCTTGAGCGTGGCGCGCGAGATTTCCAGTGCCTCCAGCAACTCGGCGAAGCTGACCAGCTTGCGGTCGTGGATCAGCTGGTCGATCTTGTAGAAACGCTCAGTGCGATCCATGGCGGTTCTCCGAAATGAACTGGAGGAAATGGTCGAGTCGCCGCGGGTGGATCAGGCCTTCGGCCAGCGCGGCCTTGATTGCGCAACCCGGCTCGGCATCGTGCCGGCAATCGCGGAAGCGGCACTGGCCGAGCAGGCGGCGGAATTCGGGAAAGCCGAATTCGATCTCGGCCGGCGTCAGGTGCTTGAGGCCGAATTCCTGCAGGCCGGGGCTGTCGATCAGGCGCCCGCCCGGGCAGCCAGCCTCGGGCAGATGGTAAAGCCGGGCGTGCGTGGTGGTGTGCTTGCCCGAATCGAGCGCCGTGGATACCTCGCGGGTGGCGGCAGCGGCGCCCGGCACCAGCGCATTGGCCAGCGTCGATTTGCCCATGCCGGACTGGCCGACCAGTACCGTGGTTTCGCCGGCCAGCAGCGGCAGCAGCGGCGATGGGTCGAGCTTCGCCGAGAGTTCGAGGATGCGGTAGCCCTGTGCCGCACAGGGCGCAAGCAGCGCGCGCGCGGCCGCCAGCAGTTCCGGCCGGGCGGCGGCGAGGTCGCACTTGTTGAGGACGATCAGGGTATGCAGGCCCTGCTGCTCGGCGGCGACCAGGGCGCGCGAGAGCAGCATGTCGGAAAACGAGGGGTCGGTGGCGACGACCAGCAGCAGCTGCGTGGCGTTCGCGGCAATCAGCTTCTGCCGGTAGGCGTCGCTGCGGTAGAGCAGGCTGCGGCGTGGCGCATGGCTGGCAATGCGGCCGTCGGGCGAGAGCGCCACTTCGTCGCCGACGGCAAAGATGCTCTGCTTGCCGCGCGGGTAGCCGGTGGCCAGGCGGCCGTCGGCGAGCTCGACCTCGTAGTGCCGGCCGAAGGCGGCGACGATGGTGCCCGCCGCGTTCAAGCGGTCTTACAGGTCGAACAGCGCATCGATCTTGGCGGCACAGATGAAGTCGTTTTCCGAGAGGCCGGCGATGGCGTGGGTGGTGTAGCTGACGGTGCACTGGCCCCAGCCGACGGCGAGGTCGGGATGGTGATCCTCGCGGTGCGAGATCCAGGCCGTGGCGTTAACGAAGGCCATGGTCTCGTAATAGTTCTTGAACTTGTAGGTCTTGCTGATGACGGTGCCGGCGCGCTGCCAGCCCTCCAGCGTGGCCAGCATGGCGGCGGCTTCGTCATCGGTGAGCGGCGGCACGCCGCCTTCGCAAGGCTTGCATTTGCCCTTGGCGAGATCGCAGACCAGGTTCATTTTGGTTTCCTCATGCGTGGTGCAGCCGCGCGATGCGCTGGCTGGCGGGCGGGTGGGAATCGTGGAACAGCGAGTGCAGCGGGTCCGGCGTCAGCGTGGCGGCATTATCCCGGTAGAGCTTGACCAGCGCGGCGATCAGGTCGGCGGCACGGGCCTGCCGCGCGGCGTAGGCGTCGGCCTCGTATTCATGTCTGCGCGACAGCGCCGAAGTCAGCGGCGCCAGCGGGAAGAGGAACAGCGGCAGCACCATGGAAAACAGCAACAGGCCCATGGCGGTGCTGGCCGCCGTGTCGCCAGCGCCGACTCCCAGGCCGGCGTAGAACCAGGCCTGGTCGATCAGCAGGCCGAGCAGGCCGAGAAAGGCCAGCGACAATACCGCGGAAAGGGCAATGCGCTTGGTGACGTGCCTGTGGTGGAAGTGGCCGAGCTCGTGTGCCAGCACGGCTTCGATCTCCTCGGGAGCGAGTTTCTCAAGCAGGGTGTCGAAGAAGACGATGCGCTTGGCGCGGCCGAAGCCGGTGAAGTAGGCATTGCCGTGTGCGGAACGTTTCGAGCCGTCCATGACGAAGAGGCCCGAGGAGGCAAAGCCGCAGCGCGCCAGCAGCGATTCGATGCGCGCCTTGAGGGCCTCGTCTTCCAGCGGGGTGAACTTGTTGAACAGCGGCGCGATAACGGTCGGGTAAAGGAAAAGCAGCAACAGGTTGGTCGCCAGCCAGACGATCCAGACGTAAATCCACCAGTGTTCGCCCATGGCATCCATCAGCCAGAGCACGGCGAACAGCAGCGGGCCGCCGATCAACACGGTAAGCAAGGCGCCCTTGGCGAGGTCGGCAAGCCACAGCTTCCAGGTCAGCTTGTTGAAGCCGAAGCGTTCCTCGACGACGAAACTTCGGTAAAGGCTGGCCGGCAGGCCGACGATGAAGCTGATCAGGCCGGCGCAGGCGAACAGGGCCAGGCCCTGCACGTGGCCGTTGCCGAACAGCTCGCGCAGGCTGCCGTCGATTGCCGCGAGCAGGCCGCCGAGGGTCAGCAGCAGGAGCAACAGCGCATCGACGAGGGTGTCGAAATAGCCCAGCCGAATCTTGGCGGCGGTGTAGTCGGCGGCCTTGCGGTGATCGGCAAGCTCGATGCGGCCGAAGAAATCCGCCGGCACGGCGTCGCGGTGGGCGAGCACGTGACGCAGGTGGCGCGTATCGAGCCACAGGCGCAGGCTGGTGGACAGGAGCAGTGCGGCGACGAAGAACAGCGTGAAGGCTTGTGGGGTCATGGGCGGGATCGCTGTGCGAGAATGGCGCGATCAGGGAATGCTTGTGGAAAATTATGGCACAGGATCAAAACGCCCTCGTCTGGCTCGACATGGAAATGACCGGCCTCGACCCGGTCAATGATCGCATCATCGAGCTGGCGCTGGTGGTCACCAACAACAATCTTGAGATCATCTCGGAAGCGCCGATCTGGGTGGTGCACCAGAGCGACGAGGTGCTTGACCGCATGGATGAGTGGAACCGCAACACGCACGGCAAGTCGGGCCTGATCCAGCGCGTGAAGGGCTCGATCCTGAGCGAGGCGCAGGTCGAGGAACAGGCGCTGGAATTCATGCGCCGCCATGTGCCGAAAACGACCACGCCGATGTGCGGCAACTCGATCTGCCAGGATCGCCGCTTCATGGCGCGCTACATGCCGAAACTGGAAGAGTGGTTCCACTACCGCAACCTCGACGTTTCGACCCTGAAGGAGCTCTGCAAGCGCTGGAAGCCGGATGTGGCGAAGGGGCTGAAGAAGCAGGGCAAGCACGAGGCGCTGGCCGACATCCTCGAATCGATCGAGGAACTGAAGTACTACCGCGAGCACTTCATCAAGGTCAACGGCTAGCCGCGGCGGTAGAGCCGCAGACGCTCGCCCTTGTCGCCCGGCCGCGCAGTCTCGCGCACCAGGGTCCAGCCGGTGAGGTCCTTCTCCGCGCGCGGTGTGGTCTGGACGATCATCCAGGCGCAATCGGCGGCCTGGCGCCGGCTGACGGTACGGATGCCGGCGAAGTAGTCGAGCGAGGCACGCTGCGACAAGCCCAGGCCCTGGCGGACGATGCAGCCCGGCTGGCGCCCAAGGGACTGGCGCAAGTCGGCGCTGACGCCACGGTAACTTTTGCCGTAGTCGATCCACGGCAGCCAGAGCAGCATCAACAACAGCCACATGGTCCACAGGCCCATGCTCCAGCGTGCGGCAGCGCGCCAGGGCGTGCGCGGCGTGCGCAGCATGACGGCGATCCAGGCGACCGTGGCGGCGATGGCGAGGAAAATGGCCAGCGGATGGGCCTCGGCGACAAAGCCGGGGGCTGGCTTGGTGAAGTTCTTGGCGACCCGCGCCGGTTCGCCGGTGAGCATGGAAACGGCGCCGAGCCAGATCAGCGCGGCAGCCAGCGTAAAGGTCATCATGCCGAACCAGTCGAAGGCATTGGCGGCGCCGCGCCGCAGCCTGCCGGCGGCGACCGTGGCGAGCAGGGTCAGCGGCACCAGCGCCGGCAGCAGTGCGGCCGGGCGTTGCGCGTCGGCGAAGAAGGTGAGCAGGCCGGCGCCACTGGCCACCAGCATCAGCAGGTTGGGGGCCAGCCACAGGCGCCGGCGCTCCAGCCAGAGCGCCCATAACGCCAGCGGCAGCACCGGCCATGCTGCCCAGACAAGCAGTTCCAGGTGGTCGCGGCTGAAAGCGCCGCCGGCCGAGAGGCTTTCCTGCTCCGCCCGCCACCACAGATCGAATAGCAGGGGCGATTTCTGCCACAGCAGCAGCGGCCAGGGCATGATCAGTGCCGCGGCAACGGCTAGCGCGCCCAGCCAGGCGCCAGGGCTTCCGCGGGTGCGCCAGGCCGGATGCAGCAGGAGCAGTGCGGCAATGCCCAGCCCCATTACGGCATGGTCGACGCCGGCAGCGAGGAAGGCGCAACCGAGACCGGCGCCGAAGACAAGGCCGCCGTGAAGTGGCCGCTGTTGCCATGCGGCAAGCCCGTACAGCGCCAGTGCCACGCCGGCGATGCCGGGGATTGCCGGTTGCGCTTCGTGCATCGGCACCAGCAGGCCGAGCGTGCCAATTGCCAGCAGCGGCGCCGCCAGGCCGGCGCTGGGGCCGACCAGCAGCAGCGCGGCGCGGGACAAGGCGAACAGAAAGCCGGCGCCGAACAGCACCGACGCCAGGCGCGCGGCGTCATGCCAGGGCAGCAGCCCGCCAAGCAGCTGGCCGCTGGCGGCGGCCAGCCAGTGGTAGAGGGGCGGCGTGACCAGCCAGGGATCGCCGGCGATGCGCGGCACCAGCCAGTCGCCGCCCGCCATGCTCCAGGCGACGCCCAGGTGCAGGGCATCGTCGGATTTCCACGGGTCGTGACCGATGCTGCCGGCCAGCAGCCAGATGGCACACAGCAGCCATGTCAGGTGACGGGCCAGGGCAGAAGGGCTGACGGTGTGGGCCGGGTTCAGGTCAGGCATCGCTCAACTCATTGCGCGCTGCGCCGGATGACGCCACACGGACGAAAAAAAGGCAGCCCGCGAGCTGCCTTTTCCGGCGTGTGATGCGTTCCGCGTTCAGGCGGCCTTCTTGCCGTACTTCTGACGGAAACGTTCGACGCGGCCGGCGGTATCGACGATCTTCTGCTTGCCGGTGTAGAACGGGTGGCAGGAGGAACAGACTTCGATGTGCAGAGGCTTGATGCTGGTCGAACTGGTCTTGAAGGTGTTGCCGCAGCTGCAAGTGACGTCGATTTCGGCGTACTTGGGGTGAATGCCGTCTTTCATTTGGGTGTCCTTTCGGGGATGCAGGCGCGGTCCGTGGATTTGGCGGGCCGACAGAGCCCGGCATTATCCGCCAAATCGGCGCCAGGTGCAATCGGAATCGGACTTCGCGCTTCCGATACCGGCTTGGCTTCAGCGCTGGCGCATGGCGTCGAAGAATTCACCGTTGTTCTTGGTGGCCTTGACCTTGTCCAGCAGGAATTCCATGGCTTCCATGTCGTCCATGTTGTATAGCAGCTTGCGCAGGATCCACATCTTCTGCAGCACCTGTGGCACCAGCAGCAGTTCCTCGCGCCGGGTGCCCGACCGGTTGACGTTGATCGCCGGGTAAACCCGCTTTTCGGCCATCTTGCGGTCGAGGTGGATTTCCATGTTGCCGGTACCCTTGAACTCCTCGTAGATCACGTCGTCCATGCGCGAGCCGGTTTCGATCAGGGCGGTGGCGATGATGGTCAGCGAGCCGCCTTCCTCGACGTTGCGCGCGGCGCCGAAGAAGCGCTTGGGCTTCTGCAGGGCATTGGCATCGACACCGCCGGTGAGCACCTTGCCGGACGCAGGCTGCACGGTGTTGTAGGCGCGGGCGAGGCGCGTGATCGAGTCGAGCAGGATGACCACATCGCGCTTGTGCTCGACCAGGCGCTTGGCCTTTTCGATGACCATCTCGGCAACCTGGACGTGGCGCGTGGCCGGTTCGTCGAAGGTCGAGGCGATGACTTCGCCGCGCACCGTGCGCAGCATTTCGGTGACTTCCTCGGGGCGCTCGTCGATCAGCAGAACGATCAGCGTGACGTCGGGATGGTTGGCGGTGATGGCGTGGGCGATGTGCTGCATCATCACGGTCTTGCCGCTTTTCGGGCTGGCGACCAGCAGGCCGCGCTGGCCCTTGCCGATCGGCGCGATCATGTCGATGACTCGACTGGTAATGTTTTCTTCGCTCTTGATGTCGCGCTCGAGCAGCATGTGCTCGGTGGGGTGCAGCGGCGTCAGGTTCTCGAACAGGATCTTGTGCTTGGAGGCCTCGGGCGGTTCGCCGTTGACCTTATCCACCTTGACCAGGGCGAAATAGCGCTCGCCATCCTTCGGTGTGCGGATCTCGCCTTCGATGGTATCGCCCGAATGCAGGTTGAAGCGGCGGATCTGGCTCGGGCTGATGTAGATGTCGTCGGTGCTGGCGAGGTAGGACTCCTCGGGGGCCCGCAGGAAGCCGAAGCCGTCCGGCAGGATTTCAAGAACGCCGTCGCCGAAGATGGTTTCGCCCTTCTTGGCCTGGTTCTTGAGGAGGGCGTAGATCAGCTCCTGCTTGCGCAGGCGGTTGGCGCCCTCGATGTTGTTGGCGGCCGCCATCTCCAGCAATTGGCTGACGTGATGGGCTTTTAGCTCGGATAGATGCATGGACTTCCTGTGCGGAATGGCCGGCGCGCAGCGCCGGTGCAGGGGGAATCTCGGGGGTGGATCCGCGGGGATCCGGTCAGAGGGGAAACCGACTCGGTGCCGTTATGGGCTGGGCGCCGTGAATGTTCTCTTTTGCGGCGGCGGCCCGGAATCAGGTTCCGGGCCGAAATGTAACGGGATCAGAGATTGCTGTCAATGAAGGCGGTGAGTTGCGACTTCGACATGGCGCCGACCTTTTGCGCTTCGACAGCGCCGCCCTTGAACAGCAGCAGCGTGGGAATGCCGCGGATGCCGTACTCGCCGGGTACCTTGGGATTGTCGTCGATGTTCAGCTTGGCGACGCGCAGGCGGCCGTCGTAGTCCTTGGCAACTTCGTCAAGGATGGGCGCAATCATCTTGCAGGGGCCGCACCACTCGGCCCAGAAGTCGACCAGGGTCGGCACGGACGAGTCGAGAACCTCGGCCTTGAAGGTAGTGTCGGAAACGTGGTGTATGTGTTCGCTCATGAATTCCTCGGGGGTGATTGCGGATGATCGCATCGGCGGCCATACGGCGCGATGGATGGGAGGCCGCTGCGGCAGCCTGCAAGCGGGATGCTAGCAAAAAATACGGCCCGTGGCGAACGCTGTCACGTGCCACTTTGGTGCGTGCGATGGTAAATTGGCTCCTGTTCCCCGGAGTCCCGACATGACCTACGTTGTTACCGAAGCCTGCATCAAGTGCAAGTACACCGACTGTGTGGACGTATGCCCCGTGGATTGCTTCCACGAAGGGCCGAATTTCCTTGTCATCGATCCGGAGGAGTGCATCGATTGCACGCTGTGCGTCGCGGAGTGCCCGGCGGAAGCGATTTTTGCCGAGGACGACGTGCCCCGGGGGCAGGAGCATTTCACCGCGCTGAATGCCGAATTGGCGAAGCAGTGGCCGGTGATCATCGAACGCAAGGAGCCGCCAGCGGATGCCGACGAGTGGCTGAAGAAGGAAGGCAAGCTGGCGCTGCTGGAGCGCTGATCTTCCGCTGATCCAACCCGCATTCTGGAATCCGCCATGGCCGGCAATACTTTCGGTTCGCTGTTCTGCGTTTCTTCCTTCGGCGAATCCCACGGGCCGGCGATTGGCTGCGTGGTTGACGGTTGCCCCCCCGGCATGGAACTTTCCGCCGCCGACATCCAGCAGGCGCTTGACCGCCGCAAGCCGGGGACCTCGCGCCATGTCACGCAGCGCCGCGAGTCCGATACCGTCGAGATCCTCTCCGGGGTTTTCGAGGGCCGCACCACGGGTACGCCGATCGGCCTGCTGATCCGCAACGAGGATCAGCGCAGCAAGGACTACGGCGACATCGCCGGGAAGTTTCGCCCCGGCCACGCCGATTACACCTACTGGGAAAAGTACGGCATCCGCGATTACCGCGGCGGTGGCCGTTCCTCGGCGCGCGAGACCGCGGTGCGGGTCGCTGCCGGCGCCATCGCGCGCAAGTGGCTGCACGAGCGCTACGGCGTCAGCGTGCGCGGCTGGATGAGCCGCCTGGGCGAGATCGACATTCCCTTCAGCGATGAAGCGGCGATCGACGGCAACCCCTTCTTTGCGCCCGATTCCGCGATAGTGCCGACGCTTGAAACCTACATGGACGCCTTGCGCAAGTCGGGTGATTCGGTGGGCGCCGAGGTCACGGTAGTGGCGCGCGGCGTGCCGGTGGGCTGGGGCGATCCCGTGTATGACCGCCTTGACGCCGACATCGCCTACGCCATGATGGGCATCAATGCGGTCAAGGGGGTCGAGATAGGGGCCGGCTTCGGCTGCATCCGGCAGAAGGGCAGCGAGCACGGCGATGAGCTCACACCCGCCGGCTTTCTCTCCAATAACGCCGGTGGCGTCCTCGGTGGCATTTCCACGGGGCAGGAGGTCGTTGCGCGGATGGCGGTCAAGCCGACGTCGAGCATCCGCCTGCCGCGGCGGACGATCAACGTCCACGGTGCGCAAACCGAGATTGCCACGCTGGGCCGTCACGACCCCTGCGTCGGCATCCGCGCCACGCCGATTGCCGAGGCCATGCTGGCCCTGGTCCTGATTGACGCGGCCTTGCGCCATCGCGCGCAGTGCGCGGATGTGCGCTGTCCGACGGCCCCGATTCCGGGCAGGGCGCCGGAACACGGCTGATACAATCGAAACAGATCACCAATAAGACAGGGTAGGAAGCCATGCGAGTCGATCACCACGATCTCTACACGGAATTTCCAGACATGCGCGACGCCATCGATGCGCTGAGGGCGGATGGCGGCTACATCGGCAGCCTTTTCGCGCGCTACAACCGGCTCACCGGCAAGGTCGAGGACCTTGAGGAACATGACATGCCGGTGGCGGATTTCACGCTCGAAGACATGAAGAAGGCCCGCGTCAAGCTCAAGGACGAGATTTACCAGTTGCTGCTGGCCTTCCGCGCCGGGCAGAAACATCCCGCTTGACCTTCCCGCCGCACGGCCGCCTGGCCGTCTGGTATTTCTGGTACTTCGCGTTCATCGGCGCCTTCCTGCCGTATTTCGCGCTTTACCTGCAGTCGATCGGCTTTTCCGCCGGCCGCATTGCGGTCCTGATGTCGCTGGGGCAGTTCATGCGCCTGCTGGCGCCACTGCTCTGGAGCTGGCTTGCCGACCACGGAAGGCGACGCGTGCGCATCGTGGTCACATCCTCGGCGGCTGCCCTGGCGAGCTTCGTGATCGTTTTCCTCACGGAGGACTTCGTCGGCCTGCTGATCGGGCTGGCGATCCTGCATTTTTTCTGGAGCGCGTCGCTGCCGCTGGTCGAGGCCCTGACCCTCGGCCACCTGGGCGGCAAGCCGGAGAACTATGGCCGTATTCGCCTCTGGGGGTCGGTCGGCTTCATCATCGCCGTGCTGGGGGTGGGCCTGCTGCTGGACTATATTCCGATCAGGGCCCAGCTCTGGATCAGCTGGGCGATCCTGTTCGGCACGCTGGCCAGCGCCCTGACGCTGACTGAAGTCGCGGGCCACGACTCGCAGCCCGCCGGCCCGATCGCCCTTGTCCTGCGCCAGCGCAAGGTGGTTTACCTGATGGCGGCCGCCATGCTGATGACGGCGTCGCACGGGGCGCTTTACGTTTTCTACTCGATCCACCTGGTCAATCAGGGCTATGGCAAGGGGCTGGTCGGCCTGTTGTGGACCCTGGGCGTGGTTGCCGAGATCTTTGTCTTTCTCTGGATGCCACGCATTTCCCTGCGCTTTTCCCTGCGGGCCATCCTGCTCGCGTGCTTTGCGCTGGCCGTGATGCGCTTCCTGATGATCGGCTGGGCGGTTGCGCTGCTTTCCCTGCTGGTACTGGCCCAGCTGCTGCATGCGGCGAGCTTTGGTGCCCATCACGCGGCGACGGTGGCGGCCCTGAACAGCTGGTTTGCCCCCGGGCAGCAGGCACGAGCCCAGGCGCTCTACGGCAGCATCGCCTATGGCGCCGGGGGGCTGGGCGGTGCGCTGCTGGCCGGCTGGCTCTGGGATCGGGCGGGTGCCGCACTGACCTACAGCGCCGCCTCGGCGCTCGCCCTGTGTGGTCTGGCGCTTGTCTGGCATGGCGTTCCGGCGGATGCGGAGCAAGTCCCTGTGAGATAATCGGCGGTCCTTTTCGCCGCATCGATGAACATGGCAAGAACGCTTTACGAAAAACTCTGGGACAGCCACGTGGTCCGCGTCGAGGACGACGGCACGGCGCTGCTCTATATCGACCGCCACCTGGTGCACGAGGTGACCAGCCCGCAGGCATTCGAAGGGCTCAAGCTGGCGGCGCGCAAGCCCTGGCGCATCAGTTCCATCGTGGCGACCGCGGACCACAATACGCCGACCAGCCACTGGGAACAGGGCATCACCGATCCGATTTCGCGCCAGCAGGTCGAGACGCTGGATGCCAACATTCGTGAAGTCGGCGCGCTGGCCTACTTCCCATTCATGGACAAGCGGCAGGGCATCGTGCATGTCGTCGGCCCCGAGAACGGCGCCACGCTGCCCGGAATGACAGTGGTATGCGGAGACTCGCATACCTCCACGCACGGTGCGTTTGCCTGCCTGGCGCACGGCATCGGCACCTCGGAAGTCGAGCACGTGCTGGCGACGCAATGCCTGTTGCAAAAGAAATCGAAGACGATGCTGGTCAGCTTCAACGGCAAAGTCGGCGCTGCCGTGACGGCGAAAGATCTGGTGCTGGCGCTGATCGGTCGCATCGGCACGGCGGGGGGCACGGGTTTCGCGATCGAGTTTGGCGGCGAGGCGATTCGCGCGCTGTCGATGGAAGGGCGCATGACCGTCTGCAACATGGCGATCGAGGCCGGCGCCCGCGTTGGTTTCGTCGCCGCCGACGACACGACGATTGCCTACCTCAAGGGACGCGGTTTTGCGCCCACGGGCGGCGACTGGGACAAGGCCGTGGCGTACTGGCGCACGCTGGTGTCCGATCCGGGCGCGAAATTCGATGCCGTGGTCGAGATCGACGCATCGCGCATCGTTCCGCAGGTCACCTGGGGAACCTCGCCGGAGATGGTCACCGGCATCGACGGCAGCGTTCCGGCGCCCGAGGACTTCAAGGACCCCGTGAAAAGCGAGGGCGTGGCCCGTGCGCTGCAGTACATGGGCCTGACGCCGCGCATGCCGATCGAGCAGATTGCCATCGACAAGGTGTTCATCGGCTCCTGCACCAACTCCCGGATCGAAGATTTGCGCGCCGCGGCGGCGGTGGCCAAAGGGCGTCACGTTGCCGCCAGTGTCAAGCTCGCGCTCGTCGTGCCGGGTTCTGGGTTGGTCAAGGCCCAGGCCGAGGAGGAAGGCCTGGACAAGGTATTCACGGCCGCCGGCTTCGAGTGGCGACAGCCCGGATGTTCGATGTGCCTGGCGATGAATGACGACCGCCTCGAACCGGGTGAACGTTGCGCCTCCACCTCGAACCGCAATTTCGAGGGCCGCCAGGGCGCCGGCGGGCGTACTCACCTCGTCAGTCCGGCGATGGCCGCGGCAGCCGCGATCGCCGGGCGTTTCGCCGACGTGCGCAAACTGCTGTAAGGAGATTCCCATGCTGCGTCTTGTAACCATAGCGCTGCTTTGTCTCGGCCTGTCTGCCTGCAACACCGTGCAGGGCATAGGCAAGGACCTCAAGAAGGGCGGCGAGGCGATCGAAAAGGTGGCGAAATAATGGAAAAGTTCGTCACGCTCGATGGTCTCGTGGCACCGCTCGATCGGGCCAACGTCGATACCGATGCAATCATTCCCAAGCAGTTCCTCAAATCGATCAAGCGCTCTGGTTTCGGTCCCAACGCCTTCGACGAGTGGCGCTACCTGGATCGCGGCGAACCGGGCCAGGATGCCGGCACGCGCCCGCGCAATCCGAATTTCGTGCTCAACCAGGCGCGCTATCACGGCGCTTCGATCCTGCTTGCACGCAGCAATTTCGGTTGCGGTTCCTCGCGCGAGCATGCGCCCTGGGCACTGCAGGATTTCGGTTTTCGCGCCATCATCGCGGAATCCTTCGCCGACATCTTCTTCAACAACTGTTTCAAGAACGGCCTGTTGCCGATCGTCCTGCCCAAGGCCGAGGTCGATGCGCTTTTCGGCCTCACCGAACATAGTCCCGGATATCGGCTGACGGTCGATCTGCCGGGCCAGAAGGTGGTGCGCCCGGACGGCCACGCGATCCCGTTTGATGTCGACCCCTTCCGCAAGGAGTGCCTGCTCAACGGCTGGGATGACATCGGCTTGACGCTGCGCCATGCCGACGCGATTCACGAATTCGAGGCGCGTCGTCGTGCCGAGCAGCCCTGGCTGTTTTCCTGAAAGAACCACTGCTGTCCGGTTAAAACGCGAACAGATTCAATTGGTTGTTGAAGGCGATGGCGTCGGAACTGGAGTCGCTGCCCGGAAAGGCTTGCTGCAAGGGCATCTTCTCGAAAAGGGTGACCGACAAGATCTGTAGCAATGTGTAGAGCGAGGCATCTATGCCAAGGCGCTTTTTGATGATAGCGACGAGCACGTAGACCGACACCGCGATCCAGATTTGTGTCTTGACCGCATTCTCCGACGTACCGAAGAAACGCTTGATCCGAAGATGCTGCTTGATCCATTTGAAGAACAGTTCCACCTGCCAGCGGTTCTTGTAGAGCGCGCAGATGGTGGCGCTCGGCAATGTCGTCTGATTGGTGAGGAAGACGAGCGTCTTGCCGGTCTCGGGGTCGTTGAATCGCACCCGGCGCAGATGCGCGGGGTAGTCCTGCTTGGTGTAGAAGCCGTCGAGCGCAATGGTCTGATCGCAAATGATGCCGGTGCTGCGATCCGTCTTGGCCGAATAGACGCGATGGAAGTCCATGTTCGACTTGGTCCGCGTGACGAAGAAAGCGCCCGCCAGATGCAGGACGTGAAGGCGTGCGAAATCGACGTAGCCCCGATCCATGACATAGATCGCCCCGGCCTCGGGCAGCAGCAGGTCGAGGGCATGGACGTCGTGCAGCTTGCCGTCGGAAACATGGATGAAGCTTGGAATGTTGCCGCGCAGATCGAGCAGGGTGTGCATCTTCACCGCGGCCTTGGTGGTGCGAAAGTGTGCCCACGGAAAGACCGACAGGCACAGATCGATGGTCGTCGAATCCAGCGCATAGACGGTGTTCGTCAGTTCCAGCCCCAAGTCCTCGCAGGCATACAGTGCTCTGGCCTGACCGATCAGGCGCTGCGCGAAGTCGGCATGGATACGCCAGTCGCGCGACTCGTTGGCATCGGCCAGCGTCGAGCGCCGAATCGGCTCGCGAAATCCCATGTGGTAGAGCTTGGCATTCTGGGCCGACAGGCATGCTTCGATGTCGCGCAGGCTCTCGCGGTAGGTCAGTTGGGCGAAGGCCATGACCCGGAACTGTTCCGCGCACGTCAGCGCGCGGACACCCTTGTCGCCGTCGTAGCGCGCGACGTACCGAGCGAAGGTGGTCCAGGGCAGGAAATCCATGAGCTGGGCGAACAGCGTCTTGCCTGTGTTCATGACGGCCTCCGGGCAAAAGCCCTGAAGGCTGCCAGAATCGGCAATCGCCGTTCAAATCGACACCACCCTTCGTCGCTCGGAAACCCGCTTCAGTCATGGCGTTCAGCGATTCACCCTTCAATTTAACCGGACAGCAGTGTGAAAGAACGATAAATGAAGATTTGCGTACTTCCCGGTGACGGGATCGGACCGGAAATCATGGCCGAGGCCGTGCGGGTGCTGAATGCGCTCGACCTTGCGCTGGAACTGGAAGAGGGTTTGCTGGGCGGTGGCGCCATCGATGCCGCCGGAGATCCCTTTCCCGAAGCCACCCAGAAGCTCGCCAAACAGGCGGAGGCGGTATTGCTGGGTGCGGTCGGCGGCCCGCAGTGGGACGGCAATCCACGCGAGCTGCGTCCCGAACGCGGTCTGCTGCGGATTCGCAAGGATCTCGGGCTGTTCGCCAACTTGCGCCCGGCCATCCTCTATCCGGAACTGGCGAATGCCTCGACGCTCAAGCCGGAGGTCGTGGCCGGGCTGGACATCCTGATCGTGCGCGAACTGACGGGCGACATCTACTTTGGCCAGCCGCGCGGAATCGAGCTGCGCGAGGTCGATGGCGGCCAGCAGCGCTACGGCTACAACACGATGCACTACACCGAGAGCGAAATCCGCCGCATCGTGCGCGTGGCCTTCGATGCGGCGAGAAAGCGCAACCGCAGGGTCTGCTCGGTGGACAAGATGAACGTTCTCGAATGCACCCAGCTGTGGCGCGATGTGGCGACGGAGACCGCCGCCGAGTACCCCGATGTCGAACTCACGCACATGCTGGTGGACAATGCGGCGATGCAATTGGTGAAGAATCCCAAGCAGTTCGACGTCATGGTTACCGGCAACATGTTCGGCGACATACTGTCGGATGAGGCATCGATGCTGACCGGGTCGATCGGCATGCTGCCTTCCGCTTCGCTGGACCAGAACAACAAGGGCCTGTACGAACCGTCCCACGGCTCGGCGCCGGACATCGCCGGCAAGGGCGTGGCCAACCCGCTGGCGACCATCCTTTCCGCCGCCATGATGCTGCGCTACACTTTCGCAGACGAGCTTTCCGCCCAGCGGATCGAGGGCGCCGTGAAAAAAGTCCTCGCCCAGGGCTTTCGCACCGGTGATATTTACGAGCCCGGCACCCGCCGGGTAGGAACCAGAGAAATGGGTGACGCGGTCCTCGCGGCGCTCTAGATCGGGAAAGAGAAGGGAATCATGAAGCGTGTAGGTCTGGTCGGTTGGCGTGGCATGGTCGGATCCGTGCTGATGCAGCGCATGCGCGAGGAGAACGACTTCGCCCATATCGAGCCGGTGTTCTTCACCACTTCGAATATTGGCGGCAAGTCACCGGATTTCGTATCCGGTGCGCCGGCTCTGAAGGATGCGAAGAGTATCGACGAGCTCAAGTCGCTGGACATCATCATCACCTGCCAGGGCGGGGATTACACAACCGAGGTCTTCCCGAAATTGCGCGAGGCCGGCTGGAAGGGTCACTGGATCGATGCGGCTTCGACGCTGCGCATGAAGGATGATGCGGTGATCATTCTCGATCCCGTAAACATGGATGTGATCAAGGGCGCGCTGGCGAATGGCGGACGCAACTGGATCGGCGGCAACTGTACCGTCAGCCTCATGCTGATGGCGCTGGGCGGGTTGTTCAAGGCCGGTCATGTCGAGTGGATGAGCTCGATGACTTACCAGGCCGCCTCTGGCGCCGGGGCGCAGAACATGCGCGAACTGCTGACGCAGATGGGTGAGGCACACCGCGTGGTCAAGGGCCTGCTCGACGATCCGGCCTCGGCCATCCTCGATATCGACCGCGAAGTGGCGGGCATCCTGCGCGACGAACGCTTCCCCACGGCGAATTTCGGCGTGCCGCTGGCCGGGTCGTTGATACCCTGGATCGACAAGGACCTCGGCAATGGCCAGAGCCGGGAAGAGTGGAAGGGCGGCGCCGAAACCAACAAGATCCTCGGTCTGTCAGCCACGCCGATCCCGGTTGATGGCCTGTGCGTGCGCATCGGCGCCATGCGCTGCCATTCTCAGGCGATCACCGTCAAGCTGAAGAAAGACCTTCCCCTGGACGAAATCAATGGCCTGCTTGCTGCCCACAACGATTGGGTCAAGGTCGTGCCCAACCAGCGGGAGCTGACGATGAAGGAACTGACACCGACAGCGGTAACCGGGACGCTGAGTGTGCCGGTTGGCAGGCTGCGCAAGATGAGCATGGGGCCGGAGTACCTTTCCGCGTTTACAGTCGGCGACCAGTTGCTTTGGGGGGCGGCCGAACCGCTGCGCCGGATGCTTCGGATCCTGTTGCACTGATGCCGCTTCCCTGATGCAGGACAAATGTCAGGGGGAGGTTGAGCTTGCATCGCTAACATCATGATGTTATTTTAGTTACGGCCTAAGTGCCTGGCGTCGTTTTGCCTTGGTGTGACACTGAGGATATTTCGACCTAAAACATGAAACACAGCCCGGCGGGAGTCACCGTGCCCAATACAGCAAAGCGTATCAGTTTCAAGACCACCGTTATCGCCGCCGCACTGGCGTTCCTGCCGCTTTCGGCTTATGCCGCGGGGCTGGGCAAGATCACCGTGCTTTCCGGCTTGGGCCAGCCGCTCCGGGCCGAACTCGAGGTTACCGCCAGTCGCGACGAAGCTCAGTCCCTGGTCGCCCGCCTGGCGTCGGTAGAGGCATTTCGCCGCGCCGGCATCGAGTATTCCCCCGTGCTGGGCGATCTGCGATTTTCCCGAGAGCTCAAAGAGCGCAACGGGCGTCGCTTTGTCGAACTGACCACCGATCGCCCGCTGAATGAGCCCTTCATCGACATGCTGGTCGAGTTGAACTGGGCCTCCGGCCGACTTGTGCGTGAGTACACCTTCCTGCTCGATCCTCCGGAACTTGCTGCCAAGGCTGCCAGTGTGCCGCCGCCCGCTGCGACCGTGTCGCCACCTGCGGCGCGACCCGCGGAAGGGGCGAAGACGGCAGAGCGTGCCGATGCCCAGTCGCGACCGGTAATCCAGCCGCCCTCGCCGCGGGTGACGGAGCGGCCGGCAACCCCGCCGGCACCTAAGCCGGCGGCCGATACCTCTACCCGAACGGTGGTTTCCGGCGACACTCTGGGCAAGATCGCAGCCCAGACCATGCCGGCCGGCGTCAATCTGGACCAGATGCTGGTTGCGCTCTTCCGCAACAACAAGGAAGCGTTCGACGGCGACAACATGAACCGGCTGCGCGCCGGCAAGATACTCTCGATACCCGATGCGGCAGCCGTCAGCAGCATCGCGCCCACCGAGGCACGCAAGGTGGTGGCGGCCCAGGCGAGCGACTTCAACCAGTACCGGCAGGGGCTTGCAAGTGCAGCGGTAGCCGCGCCGGCGCGCGACGAAGGTGCGAAGCAGGAAGTCAAGGGCAAGATAACGCCGAAGGTCGAGGACAAGGCACCTCCGGCCACAGGCAAGGACAAGCTTGAGGTCTCGCGGACCGAAATGGCGCGCGATGCCAAGGGCAAGCCCCTGCAGGGACGCATTTCCGCACTTGAGGAAGACCTGATTGCGCGTGAGCGTGCCCTGACCGAGGCGAACGGCCGGATCGCCGAACTGGAAAAGAACCTCAACGACCTCAAGAAGCTGGCCGACATAAAGAGCAAGTCGGGTGCCGAGTTGCAGGCGTCGGCGCAGGCAGCCAAGCCGGCACCGACTCCCGCACCGACACCGGCGGCGGTGGAAGCGAAAAAGCCGGAGCCGCCGGTTCCGGCCGATGCCGCCAAGCCTGCCGAGGCGCCGAAACCTGCAGAGGTACCCAAGCCGCCACCACCGAAAAAGAAGCCTGCACCGCCGCCGCCGCCAGAACCCGAACCCGATTTCCTTGAAGAAAATGCGCCGCTGGTCTTTGGCGGGGGCGCCTTGATTGCCGTGCTGCTGGGCTGGCTGGGTTTCAACGTCTATCGCAAGAAGAAAGCGGCCGCTGCCAACGACGCCTCACCGATCGGGGATGCGGACCTGTCGGCGCATTCGGTGTTCAGCACCACCATCGCACCGCCACCGAGCGAGCAGGAAACCAGTCAGTTCAGCACTACCGGCATGGGCATGGTCGCGGCGCAGGACACGGTCGATCCGGTGGTCGAAGCCGATACCTTCCTGGCCTTCGGCCGCGACGCGCAAGCCGAGGAAATCCTCCTCGATGCCTTGAAGGCCGATCCGCAGCCGCAGGCTGTGCCGATCCGCACGAAGCTGCTGGAGATTTATTCCTCGCGACGGGATACCGCAAAGTTCGAGTCGGTGGCCAGGGAAGTGCAGGAAATGACGGGTGGCAGCGGTGACATCTGGGAAAAGGCGGCGGCGATGGGGGCTGCCATCGATCCCGACAACCGCCTTTATACCGGGGAGTCGGCCGTGGCTGCCGATTCCACCGCCGTTATCGACCTCGATTCGACGATGGTACTGAAGGCCGGCGACGTTGCCGCCTATACGCCCGAGCAGCCTGCCGCGGCGGCGGAAGCCCCGGCTGCCGAGGCTTCGGCCCTCGACTTCGATCTCGATCTTGGCGCCGCATCGACGGCGGCGCCGGCTCCCGCGCCGGAAAGCTCGACGCTCGACTTCGATCTTGACCTTGGCTCGACGCCGGCAGAAATTGCAGCGCCGGTGGCGGATGCGCCAAAGAATGACGAAGTATCACTCGACATCGATTTCGACATGCCCGCCGCGGCTGCGGCCCCGGCGGCGCCGGCACCGGTGGCGAGCGACGATTCAATGGGGCTCGACTTCCCGATTTCGTCACCTGCGGCCGAACCGGCCGTCGAGGCTGCGGCTGCGGCGGCTCCGGCTGCCGATGACGGCAACTCCATCGATTTCAACTTTGATCTGGGTTCCGCCACTGCTGCCGCGCCGGCGGCGACAGAGCCGGAAGCCGCCGCCAGCTCGCTGTCGGACATTTCCCTCGACATTCCTGCCATGGCGGCGGCCCCGGAACCGCCTGCCCTTGACCTTGGTGGCCTCAGTCTGGATCTGGACGCGCCTGCGGAACCGGTGGCGCCTGCGGCTACCGCATCCGACGTTCCCGACAATCCGGAAGTGGCCACCAAGCTCGAACTCGCCGCCGCCTATGAGGAAATGGGCGATCACGACGGGGCCAGGGAGCTTTATCAGGAGGCGGTGACCGAAGGCAGCCCTGCCCAGCAGGAGGCTGCGCGCGCCAAACTGGCCGCCCTGGGTTAGGTGGAAGCGACCCCGGCGCCTTGGTGCCGGGGTGATGCCTTCTTGAAGCACCTGCACCCCGCCAGCCCGCTCTTCTTCGGCCTGAGTTTTCTGGTTTCCGCATCAACCCGCACGGGCGTCCTCCTAGGGTTCCTGTCGATCACTGCCTGTGGCCTGGCGTTTGCGCTTGCCCGCCACCAGATGCTCGCCATCTTGCGGCGCAGCCGCTGGCTTTTGCTGACCATGTGTGTCCTGTTCGCGTGGATGACGCCGGGGACGTGGATCTCCTGGCTGCCCGGGATTACGCGCGAAGGGCTGGTGCTGGCGGGCGAAAATCTGGCCCGCCTGCTGATCGCCATTGCCACCGTCGCGATCCTGCTGCGCCTGTTGCCGCCGCCTGCCCTGGTGTCTGGCCTGCGTTCGCTGCTCGCACCCCTTGCCCTGCTGGGCGATTTTCGTGACCGGCTGGCGGTGAGGTTGATGCTGACGCTGGATGCTGTTGAGGCGGAACGCGGCAGCGAGCGCCGCCTGGTGACGGACAGCCTCATGCTCCCGGTTGCTCCGATGCGCATTCCCGATCTGGTGCTGGTGGCGGTAGCGCTGGCCATGACGGGACTGGCCGTGGCGACATGAGATACGCGCTTGGTATCGAATACGACGGGTCGCCATTCTGCGGCTGGCAATCGCAGGCAGGTGGCGGAGCCGTTCAGGATGCGGTGGAAGCGGCATTGGCGAGAGTTGCCGATGCACCCATCCGGGTGGTGTGTGCCGGCCGCACCGATGCAGGCGTGCATGCACTGGAGCAGGTGGTCCATTTCGATACCGATGCAGTACGCCAGGACAATGCGTGGGTAAGGGGGGCGAACACCCACCTTCCGCCCAGCGTCGCGGTGTTGTGGGCCAGGCCCGTCCCGGACGATTTTCACGCCCGTTTCTCGGCCCGTGGCCGGCACTATCGCTACGTGCTGCTCAATCGGCCACAGCGTCCAGGCCTGAAGGCGGGGCGCGTTGGCTGGCATCACCATCCACTCGACGAACAGGCGATGGCGCGCGGCGCTGCCTTGCTATTGGGAGAGCATGACTTCTCTGCCTTCCGTTCCGCCGAATGCCAGGCGAAGTCACCGATCAAGTTGCTGCACGAGGCGCGGGTGGAGCGCCATGGCGAACTGCTGGTGCTGGACTTTGCCGCCAGTGCCTTTCTGCACCATATGGTCAGGAACATCGTCGGCGCGCTGGTGTATGTCGGCAAAGGCAGCCAGCCGCCGGAATGGATCGCCGAACTGCTGTCCGGCAGGGACCGGAGGCGGGCCGCACCGACCTTCGCAGCCGCCGGCCTGTATTTCGCCGGGGTCGACTATGATCCGGCTTTCGAGATGAAAGTCGGCGCTGGCAGGACGGCGATTTTTTAAGGCATGACCCGAACCCGAATCAAGATCTGCGGTATCACGCGCGAACAGGATCTGGATGATGCCGTCGCCGCCGGGGCGGATGCGCTGGGCTTCGTTTTCTATCCGCAGAGCCCGCGCCACGTGACGCCGCAACGGGCTGCGCAACTCGTCGCGCGGGTTCCGGCCTTTGTCAGCACGGTCGGCCTGTTTGTGAATGCGCCGGCGGCCGATGTGGCGGCCGTGCTGGAGCAGGTGCCGTTGGCCCAGTTGCAGTTCCATGGCGACGAGGATGCTGCGTATTGCGCGGGTTTCCGGCGCTCCTGGATCAAGGCAGCGCGGGTGAAGCCGGGGCTTGATTTGCTAGAATGCGCGCGCACGTTTTCCGCCGTGCCGGGCATTGCGGGCCTGTTGCTGGATGCCCATGTCGAAGGCTTTGGTGGTGGCGGTCAGACATTCGACTGGTCCCTGATTCCAGCGGGCTTGCCGCTCCCGGTGATCCTCTCCGGCGGGCTGCATCCCGGCAACGTCACAGAGGCGGTGCGGCGGGTTCGCCCTTGGGCAGTGGATGTCAGCAGCGGAGTGGAAGTGGGGAAGGGCCTCAAGGACGTGCGGAAGATCACCGATTTCATAGCCGGAGTGCGCAATGCAGATGCAGGACCTACCCTACCAGTTGCCTGACGCTGGAGGGCACTTCGGCCCCTATGGCGGGGTCTTCGTCGCCGAGACGCTGATGCCGGCCCTGACCGAGCTTCGCGAAGCCTATGCGGCCGCACAGGCCGATCCAGACTTCCGTGCCGAGTTCAACTACGAACTCAAACACTACGTCGGCCGTCCCAGTCCGATCTACCACGCCAGGCGCTGGTCCGGATTGCTCGGCGGTGCGCAGATCTTTCTTAAACGCGAAGATCTCAACCACACCGGTGCGCACAAGATCAACAACTGCATCGGTCAGGCGCTGCTGGCGAGGCGCATGGGCAAGCCGCGTGTGATCGCCGAAACCGGCGCCGGCCAGCATGGTGTCGCGACGGCCACCGTCGCCGCGCGCTACGGCATGGAATGCGTGGTCTACATGGGGTCGGAGGACGTCCGGCGTCAGGCAGCGAACGTCTATCGCATGAAACTGCTGGGTGCCACGGTGGTGCCCGTCGAGTCGGGTTCAAAGACACTCAAGGATGCGCTCAACGAAGCCATGCGCGATTGGGTGACCAACATCGGCAATACCTTCTACATCATCGGCACGGTGGCCGGCCCGCACCCCTACCCGATGATGGTGCGTGACTTCCAGGCGGTCATCGGCGAGGAATGCAAGATGCAGATGCCTGAACTCGCCGGCCGCCAGCCGGATGCGGTGATCGCCTGCGTCGGTGGCGGTTCGAACGCGATGGGAATTTTCCATCCCTACATTCCGCTTGCCGGGGTGCGGCTGATCGGCGTCGAGGCTGCCGGCTATGGCCTGGAAACCGGCCGGCATTCCGCTTCGCTCACCGCCGGCCGCTCCGGCGTGTTGCATGGCAACCGCACCTACCTGCTGCAGGACGAGGATGGACAGGTCATCGAGACCCACTCCATTTCCGCCGGCCTCGATTATCCCGGCGTCGGCCCCGAGCACGCCTGGCTCAAGGACTCCGGGCGCGCCGAGTACGCCACGATCACGGATGCCGAGGCGCTGCAGGCCTTCCACGACCTTTGCCACTACGAAGGGATCATCCCGGCCCTGGAGTCCAGCCATGCCCTGGCCCATGCTGCCAAGCTCGCGCCGACGCTGCCGGCCGACCGGATCCTGCTGGTCAACCTCTCCGGACGTGGCGACAAGGACATGCATACCGTCGCCGAAAAGTCCGGAATAACCTTCTGAGAACCATGTCACGGATTGCCGCCACATTTGCCGCGCTTGCCGGCCAGGGCCGCAAGGCGCTGATTCCCTTCATCACCGCCGGTGACCCGGATCCGGCACAGACGCTGCCGCTGATGCGTGCACTGGTGGACGGCGGTGCCGACATCATCGAACTCGGCGTCCCCTTTTCCGATCCGATGGCCGACGGGCCGACCATCCAGCGCGCCTCGGAGCGTGCGCTGGTGCAGGGCATGAGTTTGCGTCGCGTGCTGGAGCTGGTGCGGGAGTTCCGCGCCGAAGACGAGGCGACGCCAATTGTGCTGATGGGCTATGCCAATCCGATAGAGGCCTTTGGTGTCGAGGCTTTTGCCGCTGCTGCTGGTGCGGCGGGGGTCGATGGCGTGCTGGTGGTTGACTATCCGCCGGAGGAGTGCGCGAAGTTCGCATCGAGCATGAAATCGGCGGGTATCGATCCGATTTTCCTGCTGGCCCCGACGTCGAGCGCGGCGCGCTTTGCCGAGGTGGCGCAGCTGGGCAGCGGTTATATCTACTACGTGTCACTGAAAGGCGTTACCGGGTCGGCCAAGCTGGATCTGGACGAAGTAGCGGCGCGCATTCCGTGCATCCGTGATGCGGTCGGCATGCCGGTCGGCGTTGGCTTCGGCATCCGCGACGCCGCCACGGCGGCGCGTATCGGTGCGGTGGCCGATGCCGTGGTGATCGGCAGCCGCATCATCGAGGAAATCGAGAACGCCGCGCCGGGCCAGGCGCCGGCGCGTGTCAGGGATTTCGTGTCCGGCATACGCGCGGCGCTGGATGCGGCCGTATCCAAGGAAGGAGCCACGGCATGAGCTGGCTGCAGAAACTTCTCCCGCCCAAGATCAAGCGCTCCGAGGGCGTGCGCAAGTCGATCCCGGAGGGCCTGTGGGCCAAGTGTCCGGCGTGCGAGGCGGTGCTCTACAGCACGGACCTGGCAAACAACCAGAATGTCTGCCCGAAATGCAATCACCACCTGCGGATTCGCGCCCGCGCCCGCCTTGACGGCTTGCTCGATGCCGAGGGGCGCTTCGAGATCGCCAGCGAGGTGCTGCCGACCGACCCGCTGAAGATCAAGGACAGCAAGCGCTATGTCGATCGCCTGGTCGCCGCCAACGAAGACACCGGCGAGGCCGACGCGATGGTGGTGATGCAGGGCACGATCAAGACCGTGCCGGTGGTGGTTGCCTGCTTCGAGTTCGAGTTCCTTGGCGGCTCGATGGGGGCAGTGGTTGGCGAACGCTTCGTGCGCGGTGTCAAGGCCGCGATCGAAGCGCAGACGCCTTTTATCTGCGTCACCGCCTCGGGCGGCGCGCGCATGCAGGAGGGGCTGTTTTCGCTGATGCAGATGGCCAAGACGACGGCAGCCATCACCCAGCTGTCGCGCCATCAACTGCCCTTCATCACCCTGCTGACCGACCCGACCATGGGCGGCGTCTCGGCGTCCTTTGCCTTCGTTGGCGATGTCGTGCTGGCGGAACCGGGTGCCCTGATCGGCTTTGCCGGGCCGCGCGTGATCGAGCAGACCGTGCGCGAGAAGCTGCCGGAGGGCTTCCAGCGTGCCGAGTTCCTGCTCGAAAAGGGCGCCATCGACATGATCGTCGACCGCCGCGAACTGCGTGACAAGCTGGCTTCCCTGCTGACCCTGCTGCAGCGCGTGCCAGCTGCCTGATGGCGGCACCGGCGCGCGGCCTAGGCAACTGGCTGGCCCACCTTGAGGCGCTGCATCCGCGTGGCGCTGCCGGCATCGAGCTCGGCCTGGAGCGCGTGGCCGACGTCAAGGCGCGCCTGGGGCACGCCGAAACCTGTCCGGTCATCCTGGTGGCGGGCACCAATGGCAAAGGCTCGACCTGCGCCATGCTCGAAAGCATTCTGCTTGCGGCGGGCTACCGTGTCGGCCTCTATACCTCGCCCCATCTGATCGATTACAACGAGCGCGTGCGCATTGGTGGCCATGCTGTCCGCGACGACATGCTGTGCGCCGCTTTCGAGCGGGTCGAAGCAGCCCGCAATGACATATCTCTGACCTATTTTGAGTTCGGTACCCTCGCGGCCTGGGAAGTCTTCGCCGGCGCAGCCCTGGATGTGATCATTCTTGAAGTCGGGCTGGGAGGGCGTCTTGACGCAACCAACGTCTACCAGCCGTCATGTGCCATCGTCACCGGCGTCGATCTTGACCATCTGGAGTATCTCGGGCCTGACCGCGAAACAATCGGCGCGGAGAAGGCCGGGATTTTTCGCGCTGGCGTTCCGGCGATCTGCGGCGATGCGCAGCCGCCGGGCAGCCTGGTCGCGTGCGCCCGCGGGCTGGGCGCCGGGCTGGCCCTGATCGGGCGTGACTTCGGCTACCAGCGCCAGGAAGGGCAATGGCTGTTCTGGAACGGGACACAGCGTCGGGGCGGGCTGGCCTTTCCGGCCTTGCGCGGGCCTTTGCAGTTGGTCAATGCGGCCTGTGCGCTCGCGGCGCTGGATGCCCTGCGCGATCGGCTGCCGGTGGCGATGCAGGACATTCGTCGTGGCCTCGCCGAGGTGGAGCTCGCCGGTCGCTTCCAGGTGCTCCCCGGCCGGCCGGCAGTCATCCTCGATGTAGCGCACAACCCGCAGGCTGCGCGCGCATTGGCCGCCAACCTGGGTGACATGGGCTTCCATCGGGAGACGCTGGCGGTGTTCGGCATGCTGGCAGACAAGGATATTGACGGCGTGATCGAGGCTCTGCGCGAACGCGTGACCCGCTGGCTGCCCTGTGGTCTGGAAGGTCGCCGTGCCGCAAGCGCCGACTTTCTCGCGCAGCGTATTCTGCATAAAGGTTTGCGGGTCGACGCGTCCTTTGAAGCGCCCGAGTCGGCGCTGGCCAGAGCCCGGGAGATCGCCGGGCCCGATGATAGAATCCTCGCCTTCGGATCTTTCCTCACGGTTGCTGGAGCCTTGCGGATGCTGGGCCGGACAGCGTGATAGCGATGGCGGAACACGACAATTCGGCGGAAGCCGACCTGCAGTTGAAAAAGCGCGCCCGCCGGCGCCTGGTAGGCGCCATTGCTCTGGCCCTGTTCGCCGTGATCGTCCTGCCGATGGTCATGGATCGCGAACCGCGGCCCGCAGGGCAGGATATCCAGGTGCGGATTCCCAGTCAGGACGCCGGCGGCCTCGCTGCCAGGGTGCTTCCGTCCAAGCCGGCGGTGTCCCCCCTGCCGGCCCCCGAGCTCAAGTCAGTGGCTGAACCGGTGCCCGGGGCACCGCTGCGCGGCGAACTTGCGGCGGGTGCCTCATCGGCAACCCCGGAGTCAGCCAAGCCAAAGACTGCGGCCGCCAAGGCGGAGCCAGCCGCCGTAGCGGCAAAGCCGGCGACCCCGCCGGCACCCGCGGTGAAGCTTCCGTCGAAGTTGGCTCCCGAGGCCAAGCCTGCCGCGGAGAAAGTGCCCAATGCGCAAGCCGCGGCGGCGAAGAAACCCCCGGAGGCCAGGAGCGCCGCCGCCGAAGGCCACTGGGTAGTGCAGCTTGGCGCCTTCCGCGATGCCGGCAATGTCAAGTTGCTGCTGGCCAAGCTCAAGGAACTCAAGCTGCCGGCCTACACCGAGAAATACGATTCACCGCAGGGACCGCGCACGCGCGTGCGCGCCGGACCTTTTCCAACCCAGGAAGCCGCCGAGAAGGCGCGCGCGCGGATAAAGATCATCGGTGTGGATGGATCGGTAGCGCCGAAGTAGCCGCATGACCGCGTTTGACTATGCCGTCCTGACGGTACTTGCGGTCTCGGTGCTGCTTGGCGGCTGGCGTGGTGTGGTAAGCGAGATTCTGGCCCTCGTCGCCTGGGTGGCCGCCTTCGTTTTGGCTCGCGCAATGGGCGCGGACGTGGCAAACTGGCTCGCGCCGCATATCGGCGAACCGTCATTGCGACTCGCTGCGGCGTATGCGCTGGTGGTCGTTGTGGTGCTGCTGGTGTTTTCGGTGGCGCGAATGGTGTTGAAGCTGTTGATCAAGGCGGTGGGACTGGGGGTGCTCGATCGCCTGCTGGGCGCGGCGTTTGGGGCCTTGCGTGGCGGGCTGATCGTGATGGTTGCGGTGCTGGTGGCGGGGATGACGCCGCTGCCGAAGGCGGACTGGTGGCGGGCTGCGCATCTCGCTCCGCCGCTGGAAACGGCAGTGCTGGCAGCACGCCCATGGTTGCCAGCGGATGTGGCAAAACGGATTCGGTATCGATAGAGGTCGATCATGTGTGGAATTCTGGGTGTGGTAGCTACCACGCCGGTGAACCAGTTGCTCTACGACGGCCTCCAGGTGCTGCAGCATCGCGGGCAGGATGCGGCCGGCGTGGCCACCGCCGAAGGTGGACGTTTCCACATGCACAAGGGATCCGGCCTGGTGCGCGATGTATTTCGCACGCGCAACATGCGCAGCCTGGTCGGCAACTGGGGCATCGCCCATTGCCGCTACCCGACCGCGGGCTCCGCCGACAATGCGGCCGAGGCTCAGCCCTTCTACGTCAACTCGCCGTTCGGCCTGATGCTGGCGCATAACGGCAACCTGACCAACGCCGACCAGCTCAAGCAGGACATGTTCCTCCAGGACCTGCGGCACATGAACACCAACTCGGATTCCGAGGTCCTGCTCAATGTCCTGGCGCATGAGCTGCAGGCGGCGTCGACCAAGTACCAGGTCGATGCGGAGACCATTTTCAAGGCGGTGGCCGGCGTCCATCGCCGCGTGCGTGGCGCCTATGCCGTGGTGGCGATGATTGCCGGCTACGGCCTGCTCGCCTTTCGCGATCCTTGCGGCATCCGTCCCCTGGTCATGGGGCGTAACGAGACGGCCCATGGCATGGAGTACCTTGTCGCCTCCGAGAGTGTGGCCCTTGATACCCTGGGATTCAAGATGTTGCGCGATGTCGAGCCGGGCGAGGCAGTGCTGATCGACACGCGCGGCAATTTCGTTGCCCGCCAGTGCGCCGAGCGCACGTTTCACGCGCCGTGCATGTTCGAGTTCGTTTACCTGGCGCGACCGGATTCGGTGATGGACGGCATCTCGGTCTATGAAACCCGCGTCAAGATGGGTGACCATCTGGCGGAAAAGATCCGCCATACCCAGCCCCACCTTGAAATCGATGCCGTGATCCCGATCCCGGATTCGAGCCGTCCTTCCGCGATGGAGCTCGCTACCCGGCTCGACGTTCCCTATCGCGAGGGTTTCGTCAAGAATCGCTACATCGGTCGCACCTTCATCATGCCGGGCCAGGCAACGCGGCGGAAATCCGTGCGTCAGAAACTCAACGCCATCAGCCAGGAGTTCAAGGGGCGCAACGTGCTGCTGGTCGATGATTCGATTGTTCGCGGCACCACCAGCCGCGAGATCATCATGATGGCGCGTGAGGCGGGTGCCAAGAAGGTGTATTTTGCCTCGGCCTCGCCGCCGGTGCGCTTCGCCAATGTCTATGGCATCGACATGCCCACGCGCAGCGAACTCATTGCGGCTTTCCGCAGCGACGAAGAGATCTGCCGTGAAATCGGTGCCGACGGCTTGATCTACCAGGACCTTGATGCCCTCAAGGCCGCGGTGCGCTCGGTGAATCCGGCGGTGTCGCGTTTCGAGACCTCGTGCTTCGATGGCCACTACATCACCGGCGACGTCACGGCGCATTACCTGCAATACATCGAAAACCGGCGCGACCATCCGCCGGCACCGGCTGAGGAGGGGGATGGCTTCGATGGCCCGGACGGTGAACAGCTCGACCTGAACCTGGTGCACGGATGAACCAGGAAGACTGGTCACTCGAAACACTGGGGGTGCGCGCGGGGCAGGAGCGCAGCCAGTTCAACGAGCACTCGGAAGGCCTTTACCTGACGTCAAGCTTCGTCTTCCGCAACGCGGCAGAGGCGGCGGCACGTTTCTCCGGTGCGGAGCCCGGCAATGTTTATGCGCGCTTCACCAATCCGACGGTGACGATGTTCCAGGAGCGGCTCGCCGCGCTGGAAGGCGCCGAGGCCTGCATCGCCACGGCCAGCGGCATGGCCGCCATCCTGGCGACGGTGATGGCCCTGATGAAGTCGGGTGAGCACATCGTTGCCTCGCGTTCCATCTTCGGGGCTACCCAGCAGCTGTTCGGCACCATCCTGCCGCGTTTCGGCATCGAAACGAGCTTCGTCGACCGTGGCGACCCTGCGAGCTACCGCGCAGCAATGCGGCCGACGACGCGATTGCTGTTCGTCGAAACGCCCTCCAACCCCTTGACCGAGGTGTTCGACATTGCCGCCCTGGCCGGCGTCGCGCGCGCCGGTGGTGCCCTGCTCGCGGTTGATAACTGCTTTTGCACGCCGGCCCTGCAGCGACCCCTGGCCATGGGCGCCGATATCGTGATTCATTCCGCCACCAAGTATCTGGATGGGCAGGGTCGCGTTCTCGGGGGCGCGGCCTGCGGTTCCACGGTGCTGATGGAGGAAATCTTCAAGTTCCTGCGCACGGCCGGGCCAAGCCTGTCACCCTTCAATGCCTGGGTCATCCTCAAGGGGCTCGAAACGCTTTCCCTGCGCATGAAGGCGCAGTCGCAGAATGCGCTGGAGATGGCGCGCTGGCTTGAATCCCACCCGGCGGTGGCGAGGGTTTACTACCCCGGCCTGCCTTCCCATCCGCAGTACGCGTTGGCGTGTCGGCAACAGGCGAGCGGTGGCGCGATTGTGTCCTTCGACGTCAAGGGGGAGCGCGAGGCGGCCTGGCGCGTGGTGGACAACTGCCACTTGCTGTCGATCACCGCCAATCTGGGCGACACCAAGACCACAATCACCCATCCGGCATCGACTACCCACGGTCGCATTTCCGCCGAGGCCCGGGCCGCGTCGGGGATCGGCGAAGGCCTGTTGCGGATTGCCGTCGGCCTGGAAAGCCCGGCCGATTTGCAGCGCGACCTGGCGCGAGGTCTTGCCTAGGCCGACAGGTCGAGGCGCCGGATGCCTGCCGGGCCGATCTCCAGGGCATCTCCGCGGCCGGTCTCCCAGTCGGACAAGACATAGCGCTCACCGCGCCCGGCGGGAAGATCGAAACTTTCATGCCCGGGCCGGTGCGTGTGGCCGTGAATCAGGCGCGTGCAGCCGTGGGCATTCAAGGTCGCGCGTATCGCCTGCGGGTTGGCGTCCATGATCTCGACCGTCTTGGCCTGCATGGCCTCGGCACTGCGCCGGCGCAGACCTTCCACTTCAGCCCGGCGGTCTTTGAGCGGTCGCGAGAGAAAGCGTTGCTGCCAGGCCTCGCCCCGTACCATGCGCCGAAACTCCTGATACGGCAGGTCGTCGGTACATACCGTATCACCGTGGAGCAGCAGGGTCGGCGTATCACCAGCGCCGACTTTTACTGCCTCGTCGAGCAGCACCATCCTCGCCGCGGCGGCAAAACGCGGCCCGATCAGGAAGTCGCGGTTTCCGGCGATGAAATACAGGGTGGTGCCCATGTCGGCGGTGCCGCGCAACAGGTTGCAGACGTCGGCATTGAACGGGTCGGCAAGGTCGTCGTCGCCAATCCAGTATTCGAAGAGGTCGCCGAGGATGAACAGCGAGTCGACATTGGCCGCGGCGGTATCGGCGAGGAAAATGGCGAACCGCTGCAGCAGATCGGGGCGCTCGGCCCTGAGGTGGAGGTCGGAGACGAAGCGTGCGGTGCCGGCAAGCTCGGGCATCGCCTGCCCCGCGCAATCAGACCTTTTCCGCGCGCTCGATGATCACGTCCTCGCGCGGGACATTCTGGTGGAAGCCCTTGTTGCCCGTCTTGACAGCCTTGATCTTGTCGACCACGTCCTGCCCCTCGGTGACTCGACCGAACACGCAGTAGCCCCAGCCGTCCTGGCAGCGATCGTTGTCGAGAAAGTCGTTGTCACCGACGTTGATGAAGAACTGCGCGGTAGCCGAATGCGGATCGGAGGTGCGCGCCATGGCGACGGTGTAGCGCTCGTTGCGCAAACCGTTCCGGGCTTCGTTCTCGATCGGATCGCGCACCGCCTTCTGGTTCATCCCCGGTTCGAAACCGCCGCCCTGGATCATGAAGCCGTCGATGACGCGGTGGAAGATGGTGTTGTCGTAGTGGCCGGACTCGACATAGGCGAGGAAGTTCTCGGCACTCTTCGGGGCCTTGTCGGCGTCCAGTTCGATGCAGATGATGCCGTGGTTGGTGGTGAGCTTGATCATGGATGGGGTCTCCGCGTGGATTATTTTTTCGCCGGCAGCAGCTTCACCGACTCGATGATGACCGGGGTCACCGGAACGTCGCGATGCGGTCCTGCGGACCCGGTCGCCACCGTGGCGATCTTTTCGACGACGTCGAAGCCTTGCACGACCTTGCCGAATACCGCGTAACCCCAGCCGTCCCGGCTCGGGTAGTCGAGAAAGGCGTTGTTCTTGAGATTGATGAAAAACTGGGCGGTTGCCGAGTGGGGGTCGCCGGTGCGCGCCATGGCCAGTGTGCCCGGCTCGTTCTTCAGGCCGTTTTTCGCTTCGTTCTGGATTGGCGCCCGCGTGTCCTTCTGCTTGAACTCGGGTGTGAAACCGCCGCCCTGGATCATGAAGCCCGGAATCACCCGGTGGAAGATCGTGCCGTCGTAAAAGCTGCCCTTGGCATAGGCAAGGAAGTTCTCGACGGACTTCGGCGCCTTGTCCTGGTAGAGCTCGACCACGACCCTTCCATGGGAGGTCCTGATTTCAAGCTGGGGGTTGGCCGCCTGTGCGGCAAATGACAGGAGGAGGGCGAAGGCGACGAGCAAATTGCGATACATGGGGTCTCCGTATGGGGGAGCAGGTTAAGGGCAAGCCGATTAGGCGGCGCCTTCGTAAATGATTCTCCAGCGACCTTCTTCCTTGATCCAGTACTGGCGCTTGCGCATCTGGTTCGACAGGTTGTTGGAGCGATAGTCCTGCTCGAAGGTCACCACGACATATTCTTCCCTGCCGGGATTGCGGAACATGCTGATGTTGTCGGTGCCAACCTTGATCCAGGACTTGGCCGCATTGACCTTGCGCTTGTGTTCCACCCAACTGGCATAGCCCTGGCCGTCGGCATTGAACTTCCGAGAATAGTGGCGCGCGTAGGCATCCGTGTTGCGGCTTTCCCAGTCGCCGCGCCACTCCTCGATCATCCGCAGCAGGGAGCCGCGCTCGTTCTGCCAGTCGTCGAGCGACAGCCATTCGACATTGTTGCTGATGATCACCGGCGTTAACCCGACCTGCAGGCTCTTGGCCAGCGAGTCGAGATCCTGATTGGCCAGTACCACGCAACCGTCAGACGCCTTGGGCGGACGCGAGAAAGTGTCCGAAGGCGTGCCGTGCAGCCAGATGCCGTGGCCGCTGCGACCCTGGCGCTTGTCCCACTCATTGGGATAATTGATGGGGAAGGCGCCGCTGCCGTAGAAGTCCGTCAGCTTGGTTCGTGGCAGGCTGGAGGTGACGTGATAGACGCCGATGGGCGTCTTCTTGTCGCCTTCGCGGGCCTTTTCGGCGCCCAGCTTGCCCTGCGAGATGTAGTAGTCGGCAACGAAGCGCGGCGTGCCCTTGTCGTTCTGATACAGGTAGAGCCGCGACTTCTGGGTATCGACGACCACCGCGTGCTTCTGTTCGGGGTGCATCTGCAGCAGGTAACGCGGGACGTAATCGGCCGGTGGCTTGCTGCGATACCCCTTGAGGCGAACGACGGCCTCGTCGCGCAGTTCGGCGACCTTGTCGCCGGCAGCCAGACTGCCGCCCTCGCCGAATGCCGTAAGGGGACGCGAACGCGCCAGCAGCAAATCGCCCCGGATCAGATGGGCAAGGCGGAATTTCGGATAGGCCTTGATCAGGGAGTCGGTCTGTTCCATCGCCAGATCCAGGCGATTGGCTTCGATCGCGTCGAAAACACGGGCCAGGAGGGGTTCAGGGCCGGAGTCCGTATAGCGCGCCTCGATGCGTTTGGTGTCGCTATTCTTGAGGTGCTTGGGGGCCTTGCCGGCGGCGACGGCATTGCCCGTGACGGCTAGCAGCAGGCCGGCGCCGAGAGCAAGGAAGTGGCGCCGCACGCGGGCCATCAGTTACCGACCTGCTCCTGCTGGATCTGCCACTTGCCATCGCGCTTGACCATGCGCAATACCTTGCTGCTGGATGTCTTGAGATTCGCCGAACGGTAATGCTGGCGGAACTTGGCGGTAGCGGTGTCGCCATCGACAGTGACGCGAAGGTCGTCATAGCTGACCTGGATCGAGCCTGGCTTGACTATGCGCTTGGAGCGCTGGCCTTCCCAGGCTGCACGCGGCTCGCCGGCTGGGGTTTTGAAATCCTTGGCATAGGCGCCCAGGTAGGCCTTCATGTCCTTGCGCGACCACGCCGCGGCCCACAGGTCGATGGCGCGTGCGATTTCGGCCAGTGCGTCACCGGCCGGCTTGGCCGGTGCGGCGGGTTTGGTCGAACTGGTGACCGGCTCGGCCGGCGCGGCCGGGACGGGTGCGGCCGGAGCCGCCACCGGTGGGGGCTTGGTGGCCTCGGCGACCTTGACCGGCTCCTTGGCCCGCGTGTCGCCGGTGTTTCGTGCCGGTTTGCCGCCACGACTGCCACCCATGAGATCACGAATCAAGGCCAGCTTCGCCTGGGCGCTGGGGTTCGACGAGTCGATTTGCAGGGCCTTGTCGTAGGCCTGGCTGGCGAGGCGGGCATAGATGTCGCCGAGGTTCTCATGGGCCGTGGCATAGGACGGATGTGTCCGTATCGCCATTTCAAGCGCCTGCTTGGCCTTGTCGAACTGCTTTTGTTGCGCGTAGATCACCGCCAGGTTGTTGTAGGGCTCGGGAAGCTCCGGGTAGTCCTCGGTGAGCTTGGTGAATACGGTGATGGCTTCGCCGGCCTTGTTCATCTCGGTGAGGATGATGCCCTTGAGGAAGCGTCCCTGGGCATCCTTCGGCTTGCCGGCAAGGTATTTATCGACCTGTTCCAATGCCTGCGCATGCTGCCCCTGCTTGATCAGCTTTCCGATGTCCTGCAGGGTGTCGGCGCGGACAGGTGCCGCGGCGAGCAGCAGGGCCGTCGAAGTGGCGGCAAGCAGCAGGCGCATGACGTTGAGGCGGATTTGGCTCATGGTATATACTTCTCGAAGGCAGTTGCCTGGCTGAAATTCATGGTGTTGCAATGCGTCGCCGTTGCCGTTTGGTTCGGCCCCAGCCCGTCCTGAAGCTGCCATGTTCCTCGAAGAAACAAGCGGGATTCAGCGTTGGATTCTAACAAGAAGCTCGCCTTTGCCACAACCGCAGGATGTCGATCGAAAGGCCGATAATATCGGCCTTTCAAGCCCATATCGCCGGTTTTTCCGCTTCCGCCCGAACCTTTTCCCTCATGCTCAAGATATACAACTCTCTTACCCGCGAGAAACAGGAATTCGTTCCCATCCAGCCGGGGCGCGCGCGCATGTACGTCTGCGGCATGACGGTTTACGATTTTTGCCATCTCGGACATGCGCGGGTGATGGTCGTCTTCGACATGGTCGCGCGCTGGTTGCGCGCCAGCGGGCTGGAGTTGACCTATGTACGCAATATCACCGACATCGATGACAAAATCATCAAGCGGGCGCGGGAGAACGGCGAATCGATCCGCCGGCTGACCGACCGTTACATTGCAGCAATGAACGAGGATGCTGCGGCTCTGGGGGTGCAGCGGCCCGACGTCGAGCCGCGTGCCACGGAGTTCGTTCCCCAGATGCTGGACATGATAGGCACGCTGGAGCGCAATGGCTACGCCTACGCCGCGGAGAACCGGGACATCTGCTACTCCGTGCGCAAGTTCGACGGCTACGGCAAGCTTTCGGGCAAGTCGCTCGAAGACCTGCGTGCCGGCGAGCGTGTCGATGTCGTCACCGGCAAGCAGGACCCCCTGGATTTCGTGCTCTGGAAGCACGCCCGCGACGATGAACCGGACGAGGTAAAGTGGCATTCCCCGTGGGGCCCGGGGCGGCCGGGTTGGCATATCGAGTGCTCGGCGATGGGCTCGCAACTGCTGGGACGGCACTTTGATATTCACGGCGGCGGCCAGGACCTGCAGTTCCCTCATCACGAGAACGAAATCGCGCAATCCGAAGGTGCGCACCAGTGCCGGTTCGTCAATTACTGGATGCACAACGGCTTCGTGCGTATTGACGACGAGAAGATGTCGAAGTCGCTGGGCAACTTCTTTACCATCCGGGAGGTGCTGAAGAAATACGATCCGGAGGTTGTGCGTTTCTTCATCCTTCGGGCGCATTACCGGAGCCCGCTGAACTATTCCGACGTGCATCTCGATGATGCGCGAAACTCCCTGACGCGCCTTTACACCGCGCTAAAGGGGCACTTGGACGTCGCGTCCGTCGATTGGGATGAAATCCACGCGCAGCGATTCAAGGCTGCGCTCGACGACGATTTCGGCACTCCCGAAGCGGTTGCCGTGCTGTTTGACCTCGCTGCCGCGGTCAATCGCGGTGATACGGGATTGGCCCCGCAGCTGAAGGCGCTGGCTGGCGTCCTCGGCCTGCTCGAACGTGATCCGGTGTCGTTTCTTCAAGGTGCCCCGCGAGGTGCTGACGAAGGCCACGATATCGATGCAAAAGTCGCGGCGAGGACAGCGGCAAAGAAGGCGCGCAACTTTGCTGAAGCGGACCGAATCCGCGACGAGCTGCGTAACGCCGGAGTCATTCTCGAGGATGGACCGCAAGGAACCAGCTGGCGCCGCGGCTGACAAGCCCGTCGCCAATCCGGCTCTGCGTCGATTGGCGGAATTTCATGATTGAGCTGCGGTTGACACCGGTCAAGCGCGGAGCGCAGGGCAGTGCCAGAATGGCCGGGCCAACGGACTATTGTCCGAATACCTGCCGAAACCGATTCCCGTCATGATCCATTCCGTGCGCTTGCTGCAGGTCCTGATCGCAACTGCAGTTGTCCTGATGTGCCTGCCGCTTTCCCGTATTGCCCAGGCTGCGCAAGCAGAGCGGGAATTCAAGGTTCTCCATGTAATGAGCTACCACTCGCCGTGGCGCTGGACGGACTGGCAGTTCGAAGGATTTCGGGAATCGTTGCACGGCCTCAAGGTCGACTATCGTGTGTTCCAGATGGACACGAAGCGCAACAGTTCCATCGAGCAGAAGCAACGCAAAGGTCGTGAGGCGAGGGAACTCATCGATGCGTGGAAGCCCGACCTGGTCTACACCACGGATGACGATGCGCAGGAGTACGTCACGCGTCACTACCTGAACGCGTCCATTCCGTTTGTCTTCAGCGGCGTCGGCAATAGTCCCGTGGAACTGGGCCTTGCAGGAATTTCGAATGTGACCGGCGTACTCGAGCAGGAACATTTTGTCGAGACTGCAAGCCTGGTCCGGAAGATCGTGCCAAAGGCAAAACGGATCGCCCTGATCTTCGATGATGCAAGCATGTGGTCGCCGGTGCGGGCCCGTATCGAGCGTGCGGCAGAGCGCCTGCCGGGGATGCAGATTGTTGCCATGGATGTCGCGCTGACCTTCTCCGAGTACAAACGCCGCATCCTGCAATATCAGACAAAGGCAGATGTCATCGGTACGCTGGGAATATTCAACCTCAAGGACGAGCACGGTCGCAACGTGCCATATCAGGAAGTTCAGAAGTGGACCGTGGAAAACAGCACGCTGCCCGATTTTTCATTCTGGGTCGATCGCGTCCATTTTGGTACCCTCTGTGCGGTCACCGTCTCTGAACGCGAACAGGGGCGGGCAGCCGGTCGCCTGGCATGGAAGATCCTTGTCGAGGGCAGGAAACCGGGGGGGCTGGCGATCGAGCCGACCCGTAAGGGGGTCCCGGTACTCAGCCTCGCCAGGGCCAGGAAGCTGGGGATCAGGCTGGATGCCGAAGTGCTTCTCAGTGCGGAGGTCATCAAGCGTTTCGACTGGGATCCGCCATGAAGCTTGGTTTGCTCGCCAAGATCCTCATTATTTCGGTCAGCATTACCCTGGCCGGCATGGTGGCGGTATTCTGGTCGAGCAGCCGATTGTTTGAGGACGCCTATGCCGAAGCTCTGCAGTCGCGTTCGCATGCCATTGCGCAAGGCTTGCGGATCCAATTGGAACGTGTGCTTTCCCTTGGGATCCGGATCGATGATCTCGGCGGCTTCGACAAGCAGTGCAAGGAAGCGGTCGAGCGCTATGCCGGCGTCGACTTTTCCGCGGTGGTTGCCCCGGATGGAACGATCCTGTTCCACAGCGACCCGGCACAACACGGCAGGAATATCGGCGACCCCGCACTTGTCAAACGGATGGCAGCCGGTACGGTCTATACCGTGGCTTCGGGAATCAACGGCTGGAACGGCTATGTGGCGATGGCACCAGTGAGCGCGGCTGACGGAGAAAGCGTCGGAAACATTCAGGTGGGCGTATCCGGCACACTTGTCCGCGACAAGCTTCGGTCCATGCAGTTCAACCGCATCGCTGTCGGTGCCGTCGCACTGCTCGCCGGTTTCGCAGTGTTCATCGGTGCATTGTCCTTTTTCGTGGTTCGCCCATTGCGGCGCCTGACCCGTTCGATAGAGCAGATCCGTGCGGATGCGGGCAACCTGGGCCGTCGCGTTGACTTGCGGACGCGTGACGAGCTTGGGGCGCTGACGGAGGCGTTCAACGCCCTCCTGCAAACTGTTCAGGATACGACTGTGTCGAAGTCGAGCCTCGAAGAAGCTTACAGTGCGTTGAAGGCCAGCGAGCAGAAGTACCGCGAACTGCTGGCGCATGCGAATGTGATCATCTTGCGGCTGGCGACCGATGGTACCGTGACCTACTTCAACGAGTATGCAGAACGGTTCTTCGGCTTCAGATCTGACGAGATCCTTGGTCGCCACCTGGTTGGAACCATCGTTCCGGCTGTCGAATCGGCGACTGCCAGGGATCTGGGTCGAATGATCGATGGTCTTCTCGCGGATCCGGACAGCTTCAGCGAGAACGAAAATGAGAACCTTACGCGCGATGGGCGGCGCGTGGTGATTCAATGGGCCAACCGCGTCATCCTCGACGCAGATAACAAGCCGAGCGGAGTCCTGTGCATAGGACACGATGTGACCGAAAAGCGCCAGGCTGACCGTGAACTCGACCAGCATCGGCATCACCTTGAGGAACTGGTGTTCTCGCGAACGGCGGAGCTGGCCGCGGCGCGGGACGCGGCGGAGGCGGCCAACCGGGCCAAAAGCGTGTTCCTGGCGAACATGAGCCATGAGCTGCGAACACCCATGAACGCGATCATGGGCATGGCAAGCCTGGCGCTGCGCAGGGCAACCGAGCCGAGGCAGATCGACTACCTGAACAAGGCAATCAAGGCATCGCAACACCTGCTATCGCTTATCAGCGACATCCTGGACATTTCCCGCATCGAAGCTGATTGCATGGAGCTTGAAGAGCGCGAGTTCTCAGTGTCTGAGATCATCGATGATGTTGTCCGGATGCAGGATGAGGCTGCGCGCGCCAAGGGGCTGGACCTGTCGACGGTGACCGACGCCTCGGTTCCCCCGGTCCTGCATGGCGATCCGGTGCGTTTGCGACAGATCCTGATCAACTTTGTCGGCAACGCGATAAAGTTTTCGGAACGAGGACGAATACAGATGCACGTGGGTATCGTCGATCGCGACAGCGAGAGCGTCTTGCTGAAGCTGGAAGTTGCTGACCAGGGCATCGGACTGAGCGCCGACCAGCAGGCCCGGCTGTTCAAGCCATTCTCCCAGGTCGACGATTCGCTTACGCGCAAGTATGGCGGCAGCGGCCTCGGGTTGGTGATCTCGCGGCGCATCGCTGAGTTGATGGGGGGGGAAGTCGGCGTAAGCAGCGAGGAAGGCAGGGGCAGCCGTTTCTGGGCGACCGTACGCCTCCGGCTGGCGAGAGAGCAAGAGCTGGCCAGCGACGAGGCCATTACCTCGGACGCCCGCGTTACTCTGAGCAAGGATTACCGCGGGGTACGCATCCTCGTGGCGGAAGATGAGCCGTCCAACCGGGAGGTGATGAAGTTCCTGCTGCTGGATGCCGGACTGATTCCCGATCTCGCGGTGGATGGAAAAGATGCGGTTGCCTTGGCCGAGAATGGGCGCCATGCCCTGGTCCTGATGGACCTGCAGATGCCGGTCATGAATGGCCTCGATGCTTGCCGGGCAATCAGGCAGTTACCTGGCATGTCGAATATCCCGATCATTGCCACGACGGCAAATGCCTTTGAATCAGATCGCGACCGTTGCCTGTCGGCCGGAATGAACGACCACCTTGCCAAGCCTGTCGTGCCTGCGCGCTTATATGAGTGTCTTCTCCGCTGGCTGAGGAGGGAGAGCGTCGCCGAACTCGACGGAGTCTGACGGGCCTTGCATCAGTAGCGCATGGGTGTCGACAGCACGGCCATGGTGACGCGCGATATGCAGACCAGGCGGTCGGCGTCATCGGTGATCCGCACCTCCCAAACCTGGCTGCTGCGTCCGAGGTGGATGGGGCGGGCGATACCGTGAACCCAGCCATCCGCCACTGAGCGAACATGGTTGGCATTGATTTCCTGGCCGACGCAATGGTGTTTCCCGGGATCGACGACGAAGGCCGCTGCCCAAGAGGCAAGGGTTTCGGCAAGGACAACGGAAGCGCCGCCGTGGAGCACGCCGGCTGGCTGCCGGGTGCGTTCATCGACCGGCATGCGGGCTCTTAGATAGTCCGCGCCGGCTTCCAACAGTTCGATTCCGAGCCGCTCGTTGGCGCACCCGCGGCCGCGCCGGTTGGCTTCGTCAAGGGGGAAGTTCGTGTGCCAGATCGTCACTACTGACGCTCACTCTGCTCGACGGGAACCCATTCGCCCTGGCGCAAAGCTTCGAGTGGCTGGAAATTGGCCTTGTAGGCCATTTTTCGACTGTCCCGGATCCAGTAGCCAAGGTAGAGCCAGGGGAGCTTGAGGTACTGGCACTGGGCGATCTGCCACAGTATGGCGAATGTGCCGTAGCTGACGCCGCCAATATCCGGGTCGTAGAATGTGTAAACCGAGGATAAACCGTCCGCAAGCACATCGATGATGCAGACGATGCGCAGCAGTTCGCCCTCGCGAAACTCTATCAGGCGGCTGTCGACGTGGGTCTGCAGCAGGAAGTGGGCGTACTGGTCACGGCTGTCCTGGTCCATGCCGCCTCCCGAGTGCCGTGCGGCCTGATAGCGATGGTAGAGCTGGTAATGCTCCTCGCGAAAACTCAGGCTGCATTCGCGGGCGACGAGGTTCGCATGGCGCACCAGGGCCCGGCGCTGGCTGCGATTGGGAATGAACTCCGCGACCTTGATGCGCACCGGCTGGCATTCCCTGCAGGCATCGCAGTAGGGGCGGTAGGTGAATACGCCGCTGCGCCGAAATCCTGTCCTGACAAGATCCCCGTAGGTCGCGGTGTCGATCAAGTGTGTTGGCGTCGCGACTTGAGAGCGGGCGATCCGCCCCGGTAGATAGGAGCAGCCGTAGGGCGCCGTGGCGTAGAACTGGAGCAGCGGAAACGGCGGCAGATCGCGAAGGTGGGTCATGCGGCGCTTCGAAAACAGTCGCGTGCGGCGTCGGCATCCCAGCGGCCCGGCGCCGGGCCCTGGGCGCAGAGGACTTCCAGGCGCGATGCAAAATCGCGGCGGGTGATCGTTTGTGCGCCGAGCGAGGCCAAATGTCGGGTTTCCATCTGGCAGTCGATTATGCCGAAACCGAGTCGCTTGAGGTGGGCGCACAGATGGGCCAGGGCGATCTTCGAGGCGTCGGTTCGCAGTGAAAACATCGATTCGCCGAAGAAGGCGCCGCCGATTGCCAATCCGTAGAGGCCTCCAACCAGTTCCCCCTCGCGCCAGGTTTCGACACTGTGCCCATAGCCGAGCCCGTGGAGCTGCAGGTAGGCCTGGCGCATGTCTTCGGTGATCCAGGTGCCGCTCTGTCCACTGCGGGGTGTCGTTGCGCAGAAGTGGATGACCTTGTCGAAGGCGGAGTCGAGGCGAATCTCGTAGTTTGCGTGGCGCAAGGTTCTGGACAGCGACCGACTGATCTTGAACTGCTCCGGGATAAGGACCATCCGCGGATCGGGGCTCCACCAGAGGATGGGTTCGCCCGCCGAATACCAGGGAAAGATACCTTGCCGGTAGGCGGCCAGGATGCGCTCCGAAGCAAGATCGCCGCCGGCGGCAAGCAGGCCGTTCGGGTCGGCAAGCGCGGTTTCCAGCGGCGGAAATACGTGCTGTCTCGGCAACCAGGGGATCATCGGCCCTGGGTAAAGGTCACCACATGGTCGACGTCGAGCCGGATGCCGATCTTTTCGCCTATGGAATGGTTGTGGTGCGATGGAATCAGCGAGAGTACCTCGGCACCCGAGTCCAGGCGCAAGGTGTAAAGGAACTGGGCTCCGCGAAATGCCTTGGCAACGACCTCGGCCTTGACCTCGCTGGCATCGTCGTGAATCACGTCGTCAGGCCGCAGCAGCACATCGAGCCGACATCCGCGTTTGCATTCCCGGCAGCTCGATGCGCAGTCCATGGGCAGGTCGGAATCGAGGCGGCCGAGCTCGACTTCCACCACCTTGCGCGACAGGACTTCACCGGGAAGAAAAATTCCCTGGCCGACAAAATCGGCGACGTGTCGGGTGGCCGGCCGGTGGTACAGGTTGTAGGGAGAATCCCACTGTTCTATGCGGCCGTCGCGCATCACGCCGACAACATCGGCGACCGCAAATGCTTCATTCTGATCGTGCGTGACGAGGATGGCAGTCATGCCGGCGCGCTTGAGGATGTCTCGCACTTCGAGGGAAAGCCGTTCGCGCATCTCGACGTCGAGATTCGAAAATGGTTCGTCGAGAAGCAGGAGATGGGGCTGTGGCGCCAATGCGCGGGCGAGGGCGACTCGCTGCTGCTGTCCGCCGGAGAGTTCATGCGGAAAGCGCATGCCCTTGCCCCCGAGGCCGATGAGTTCCAGCATCTCGTCGACCCGTCGCCGTCTTGCCAGCGCCGTCTCTTTCTTCAGGCCAAAGCCGATGTTGTCAGCGATGGAGAGGTGGGGAAACAGCGCGTAGTCCTGAAACACCATGCCGATGCGGCGCGCTTCGGCGGGAACCTGGCGCTTGCCGTTCGCAATCGTCAGGCCATTGAGGCGTATGCTGCCCTGGCTGGGAGCTTCGAATCCGGCGATCAGGCGCAGCATGGTCGTCTTGCCACAGCCGGATGCGCCAAGGAGGCACGCGATTTCGCCCGGCTCCATGACGAACGAGAGTTCATCCACGACGGCATGGTCGCCGTAGGCATGACTGACCCGGTCAACGTCGAGCAAGGGCATGGCAGTCTGATGGAACAGGCGCTTTTCAAGAATGAGTCTCAATTATAATCCGGCTGCCGTGCCCCGCCTGATACGCCCATCCTCCCTTGATCTTGCCGCCTTCGCGCTGGCCTTTCTGGTCGCGTTGCCTGTCCTTGCGGTCTGCGTAAATCTTTTCAGTGGCGGCACGGGCGAGACCTGGCGGCATCTGGCGGCGACCGTTCTGTCCGAGTACGTTGCCAATTCCATATGGTTATGTCTGGGAGTCGGAATCGGTGTGGCTTCGATGGGTACCGGCGCTGCCTGGCTGGTGGCGCTGAATGATTTCCCGGGACGGCGTGCTGCCGAGTGGGCGCTGCTGCTGCCGATGGCCATGCCGGCCTACGTGCTTGCCTACACCTACACTGATTTCCTTCAGTTCGTCGGACCGGTACAGACCGGCCTGCGCGAGAGCTTCGGGTGGCAGAAGGGCGACTATTGGTTTCCCGAGGTGCGTTCGCTGGGTGGCGCGATCGTTCTGTTTTCCTGCGTCCTGTATCCGTATGTCTACCTCCTGGCGCGTACCGCGTTCCTTGAGCGCGCCGGGGGAATGATCGAGGCGGCCCGCGCCCTGGGGCTGAATTCCTGGCACGGATTCTGGCGGGTTTCAGTACCGCTCGCCCGTCCGGCCATCGTTGCCGGTATGGCACTGGCATTGATGGAGACACTGGCCGACTATGGGACGGTTGCCTATTTCGCGGTGCCGACCTTCACCACCGGCATTTACCGGGCCTGGTTCTCGCTGGGAGACAGGACCGCTGCAGCCCAGCTCGCTGCCGCCTTGCTTGGTTTCGTTACGCTGCTTATTCTTTTGGAGCGTGCCAGCCGGGGCGGTGCGCGGTATCACGACACGTCTGGACGTCGCCGATCGACACGCCAGGTGCTGACGGGCTGGCACGCTTTTCTTGCCCAGGTAGGATGTGCAATTCCGGTGGTGATCGGGTTTGCCTTGCCGGCCTTCCTGCTGCTGCGCCTGGCAATGGGAGAGGCGGGCGAAGAAAGCGCCGGCTTTTCCGGCAGGTTTTACCTGCTCGCCCGCAACAGCTTGCTGCTGGCGGTGATCGCGGCGGCGATAGCCGCGGCTCTGGCACTGTTACTCGCGTTCGCCGCGCGCGAAGGGCAGCGGATCGGGACATTCGCGGCACGCGTGGTCGGGCTGGGCTATGCGGTGCCCGGATCCGTCATCGCGGTTGGCGTCCTGATCCCGGTGACGCGCCTGGATCACTGGCTGGCCGATACCTGGCAGCAGCTCGGGGGAGGCAATCCCGGGCTGATCCTTACCGGCGGAATTGCAGCACTTGTCTATGCCTATCTGGCGCGGTTCCTCGCCATCGCCCTGCAGAGCGTCGATGCCGGATTGGCGCGAATCACACCGAGCATGGAGTTTGCCGCACGCAGTCTGGGTTGCCGGCCGTGGGAAACCTTGCGTCGTGTGCACCTGCCACTGGTCCGCGGGAGCATTCTTACCGCGGCGCTGCTCGTGTTCGTTGACGTGATGAAGGAACTGCCGGCGACGCTGGTGATGCGGCCGTTCAACTTCGATACGCTCGCAACCCAGACCTTCACATTGGCGGCGGACGAGCGTTTGGCAGAGGCTTCGAGCGCTGCGCTGGCAATCGTTGGCGTTGGCTTGCTGCCGATTATCTTGCTCGCCCGGCAGATATCGGCCGGGCGTAGCTCGGTCAAGGGTTGTTAGAGCGTTTTGTGGGTGCCGTCGCACAGCGGGCCGTTCTTGCCATGCTTGCAGCCGCAGAAGTAAACGGTCTTGGATTCGTCGGCAGTGAATTTGGTGGGAACGAATTCGGACCCTTTGTGGGCGCCATCGCAAAAGGGTTGCGACTTGCTCTTGCCGCAGGCACACCAGTAGTAATCCTTGCCTTTTTCCACGGCAACGGCGAAGGGGGTCTTGGCGGCAATTTCAGGGTTTGGCATTGCGGTCTCCGGGGTGTAGGGGAATGGAGAGCGCACTATAGGCATTCCGGATCGACAGCGATACCTGCCTGCCACACAAGTCTGTTCCGGAATACAGAACAATTGGCTCAAAAGTCGGCGCTGGTGCTACGGCGCGCAGGTGTCCTCGCTGGGATTGGGGCGGCATCCGAACCGCCGCCCCTGGCGGATTACTTCCAGCCGGCGCGATCGTAAATGCGTTGCGCCGTGGTTGCGTTCTTTGCAAGTGTGGCGACGGGTAGCGTATCAGGCTTGAATTTGCCCATGGCCTCCAGAGCGGTATTTTTTACGGTGACTGATTCCACTGCAGGCCATTCATTGTTGCCATCGGCAAAATAACGCTGGGCGTCGTCAGAGGCCAGGTATTCGAGGAATTTAAGCGCCGAATCCTTGTTCGGTGCCGTTTTGAGCATGCCGCCACCGGAGACATTTATGTGCGCACCAGCGCCTTTCTGGTTTGGCCAAACGATTGCGATTTTCTCCATGGCCTGCTTGTCGGCAGCCTTGTCGGAACGCAGCAGGCGCGCGAGGTAGTAGGAATTCGAGACCGCGACGCCGCATTCCCCGGCTGCCACGGAGCGTATCTGGTCGGTGTCTCCCCCTTTGGGCTGGCGCGCAAAATTGGACACGACACCGTTGGCCCAGGCTTCGGCTTTTGCCTCGCCAAGATGTGCAATCAGCGATGCCATCAGGGAAAGGTTGTAGGGATGGCTTCCCGACCGCGAACACACTTGGCCCTTTAGCCTGGGGTTGGCAAGATCTTCGTAGGTCTGGACATCCTCGACCTTTACCAGCGCGCGATTGGCAACGATTACGCGGGCACGCGTCGAAAACGCGAACCAGTTTGCGCTGCGCAGGTGGGTGGGAATGCGGGATTCGAGGAGCTTCGACTTGACCGGGGCAAACAATCCCAGTTCATCAGCCTTGGCCAGGCGCGCCGCATCGACCGTGAGAAATACGTCAGCCGGACTTTTTGCGCCTTCGTTACGAATCCGCTCCAGTAGCTCGTCTTCCTTTGCTTCAATGCGGTTGATCCTGATGCCGGTCTGTTTCGTGAAGTTGGCGTACAGGGCTTCATCAGTCTGGTAGTGGCGAGCCGAGTACAGATTGAGAACCTTTTCCTGTGACAGAGCGGGCACGCTGTGTAGGCCAATCAGAGTGCCGGCGACCATCGACAATGTCTTGATTTTCATGGGCAATAACCTCGGATGAGAAAGTTCGATGCGTGTATTGTAGTGCGAATCATTCTCATTTGCAACTTAGGCTTGCTGAAGGGGCGAGGAGGATGTCTGTCGTCAGTTGGCCTTGATGCGGCGGGCGCCGTTATAGCGCTTGGCCCAGTACCTATGGCTGAGGCTCTCGATCCGCACCTGCCCTCCAGGGCGGGGCGAGTGGACGAACTGATCGTTTCCCAGGTAGATCCCGACATGGGAAAAGGTGCGGTGCATGGTGTTAAAGAACACCAGGTCTCCCGGCGCCAGGTCGGCAGACCTTACCGCCTCTCCCGCCTTGCTTTGCTCGACCGAACTGCGGGGGAGAACCAGGCCGAGGCCTTCCCGAAACACGTGCTGTACGAAGCCTGAGCAATCAAAGCCGGATTCCGGGAGACTTCCTCCTCTGACATACCGGATACCGAGGAGATCAATCGCTTGGGCAATGGCGTCCTGGGCGCCTTTGCTGGCGCGATCAACAAACGAAACCGGCGCGGACCTGACGACAATCGGTTCATCCGCCCGGGAAGGCTGGCCCCAAAACAGGCCGGGAGCCAGGAGGCCAAACATCAAGGTAGTGCGGAGTCGTCTCATCGGCCGCGACTATAACGATGAATGGGGCAGGGGTAAAGTTGCCCCGCCATGCCATTCAGGGGCTTGTAAGCATGAACCAACTATAATCGCTCCGATTGACCCCATAAAAACCATTAGCATTCGCCGGATCACTCCGTGGTCGAGGCGAAGGAGGGAATGACCTTGAGCTTCAGGGCCTATTTGATCAGTCAGGAAGACAACAAGATTGCCGGTCGATTCGTCGAGATGGACGAATCGCAGCTTGATGCAGGCGAAGTCATCATAGCCGTGACCCATTCCAGCATCAACTACAAGGATGCGCTGGCGGCGACAGGCGCAGGCCGAATCATTCGCCGCTTTCCCTGCATCGGCGGCATCGATCTGGCGGGCCGGGTGGTGGAGAGTGCCGATCCCGGATTTACGGTCGGCGACGAGGTGCTGGCAACCAGTTACGACATTGGCGTTGCGCATCACGGGGGCTATGCCGAACGTGCAAGAGTTCCGGCGAAATGGGTCCACAAACTTCCACCCGGATTGAGCCCGGCGAACGCGATGGCCCTGGGTACGGCCGGGTTCACCGCCGGCCTCGGAATCGTCCGGATGGAAGAAAATGGGTTGCGGCCCGATCTTGGGCCGGTCATAGTAACCGGCGCGACCGGTGGTGTGGGTAGTCTGGCGATCGACATGCTTGCGGCGCGTGGCTATGAGGTTGTTGCCTTGACCGGCAAGGAGACGGAGGCGAACTACCTGAAGGGGCTTGGCGCCAGTGAAGTCATGCTTCGGCAATCGCTAGACCTCGCAAAGATCAAGCCCTTGGGTAAGGAATTGTGGGCAGGTGCCGTGGACAACCTGGGTGGGGATGTGCTGGCGTGGATAGTCAGCACGATGAAACAGGGTGGAACCATCGCCAGCATCGGCCTAGCGGCAAGCATGAACCTTAGTACCACCGTCGCGCCCTTCATCCTCAGGGGGGCATCCCTGCTGGGCATCGATTCTGGCTATATTGGCGAGCCCTATCGGAGTGGTGTTTGGGCTCGCCTTGCCAGTGACATGAGACCCCGCCATCTGGCCGCATTGACGCGAACAATTCCGTTTGCGGAACTCCCGGCTGCGTTTGACGACTTCATCCAGAGTCGTGTCAAGGGGCGGGTCGTTGTCCATATCCAGGACTGATTCACCAAGAGCAGCATCCAGTAAATCACGACCACAAGTCATCAACCAGCGAGGATTGATATGGGTAAGTATGCCGATTTCCACAAGCGTTCAATCGAGCAAAGGGACGAGTTCTGGGCCGAACAGGCCAAGCTGATCGACTGGCAGGCACCGCCCCAGCAGATTTGCGACTTTTCACGCCCGCCGTTTTCAAAGTGGTTTGTTGGGGGTAGAACCAATCTCTGCCACAACGCTGTGGATCGCCATGCCGCGAAGCGACCGAATGATCGGGCGCTGGTTTACATTTCGACCGAGACCAACGAAGAGAAGAGCTACACGTTTGCCGAACTGAAATCCGAAGTCATGCGAATGGCGGCGATCATGAGATCGCTGGGTGTCGGCAGGGGCGACCGTGTACTGATCTACATGCCGATGATCGCCGAAGCGACCTTCGCCATACTGGCCTGCGCGCGCATTGGTGCGATCCACTCTGTGGTCTTCGGCGGCTTTGCCTCCGGGTCGCTGGCAACTCGAATCGACGATGCCAAGCCAAAGCTCATCGTATCGAGCGATGCAGGAATGCGCGGCGGCAAGGCCGTGCCCTACAAGCATCTGCTCGATGAGGCATGCAAGCTTGCCCAATTCCCCCCGGAAAAGGTACTCATGGTAGACCGCGGTCTCGACAAGGGCTGGCCGCGGGTTGAAGGCCGGGACGTGGACTATGCTGCACTTCGCGGCCAGCATATGAACGCCGACGTACCCTGTGAGTGGATGGAGTCGACCGAGCCGTCCTACATCCTGTATACCTCGGGCACCACCGGCAAACCCAAGGGCGTACAGCGCGACACTGGCGGGTACGCCGTGGCGCTGGCAGCGTCGATGAAGCATATCTTTACCGGTGGCGAGGGCGAAACCATGTTCTCGACCTCGGATATCGGCTGGGTGGTCGGGCACAGTTACATCATCTATGGACCGCTGATAGCGGGTATGGCAACGATCATGTATGAAGGTACACCGATTCGCCCGGATCCCGGCATCTGGTGGCAGATTGCCGAAAAGTACCAGGTGACAGTGATGTTCTCGGCACCGACGGCGATTCGGGTGCTGAAAAAGAGCGACAACAGCTACCTCCACAAGTATGACCTGTCCAAGCTCAAGCATCTGTTCCTCGCCGGCGAACCGCTGGATCAACCGACCCACGAGTGGATCATGGGGGAACTCAAGCTACCGGTGATCGACAACTACTGGCAAACGGAAACCGGCTGGCCGATCCTGTCCACGGTACCTGGCGTGGAAGACACGAAGATCAAGTTCGGCACCCCGAGTTTTCCTGTCTATGGCTATGACCTTCGGATTTTCCGCGAAGATGGCTCGGTCTGCGAACCGAATGAGAAGGGGATCGTCGGCATCGTACCTCCGCTGCCGCCGGGATGCCTGTCAACCGTGTGGGGTGATGACGAGCGCTTCGTCAGCACCTACTTCAGCCTGTTCAAGGAGCCACAGGTTTATTCCTCGTTTGACTGGGGCATCAAGGACGATGAGGGCTACCACTACATTCTTGGTCGCACCGACGATGTGATTAACGTGGCAGGTCACCGATTGGGAACCCGTGAGATCGAGGAAGCGGTACAGGGGCACAATGCTGTCGCTGAGGTAGCGGTCGTCGGCGTGAATGACCAGTTGAAGGGGCAGGAGCCAGTTGCGTTTGCTGTCCTCAAGGATCCGGCAAAGGGGGCGACCGCTGAAATGCGCGCGGCACTTGAGGCTGAAATCAAGAAGGTCGTGGACGCCAATCTTGGCGCAATCGCCCGGCCGAAACACATCCATTTCGTCAACGGGCTGCCGAAAACGCGCTCCGGAAAGATGCTTCGTCGTTCGATTCAGGCGCTGGCCGAAGGTCGTGATCCGGGTGACCTGACGACAATTGATGATCCTTCGACCCTGGAGCAAATCAGGAAGGCACTAACCGGCTGAGGTGATGTTGCCGGACATTGCCCCGGTCATGAGTCGTTGCTGACTTCGGGCAAACTTCCTGCCTGATGGAGCAAGAAGGGATGCTGCAATGCGGCATCCCCCTTCTTTATCTGTTGTATCGGACCGCCGGGTTCAACTGGGCCGGTCAAACTCCGAATTCGGCACTTTGCGGGCATAATCGTCTCAATGAATATTGGGGGCGGGATGTTGAATTCGTGCCGGAAATTCCTTAGAGAGTTATCGTCGCTGGAAGGGGGGGGGCGATGACGCTCGGGTCGGCTTCCGGCAAGGCAACCGGTTCGTCGCCATCAGGCTCGCCCGAGGTGTCGGCTGAGCTGACTGGCACGCCGCATGTGAGAATCGATGGTGTGCGAGAGGATCTTTTGCACCATGATCCCCTTCTTGACTGTTTGGTAGAACTCACCCGCATCCATGGTCGGCCAAGCACGCACGCTGCGCTCTCTGCCGGTTTGCCGCTTCCGGCGAGCGGGTTGACTCCATCACTTTTTGTTCGCGCCGCACAGCGGGCGGGATTCGCAAGCAGGGTCGTACGTCGCCAGCTCGAAAAGATAGATGTTGCCTTGCTTCCCGTAATCCTGATTCTGAATGCCAATGAGGCGGCGATTCTCCTCGGCTGGGAGCAGGAGGGAGAGTTCGCCAGGTTGCTTTTTCCGGATGCCGGGCAGGGTGCGGTAACGATATCCCGTTCAGAACTGGATGGCCGCTACACGGGTGTTGCAATTTTCGCGCGTCCCCATTTCCGTTTTGACCAGCGAACTCCAGAGGTCGTTAAGGTCGCTGACAGGCATTGGTTCTGGGGAGCGATCATCGATCAACTCCCTGTTTATCGAGACATCGTTGCCGCTGCCGCGCTCGTGAATGTGTTTGCACTTGCGATGCCAATCTTTACGATGAATGTCTACGATCGCGTGGTTCCAAACAACGCGACCGAGACGCTCTGGATGTTGGCGGGCGGACTCTTGCTGGTGATGGTGGTGGATTACGCGATTCGTTTGCTCCGAGGGCACTTTGTTGACCTGTCGAGTGCACGTATTGACATCAATCTATCGACATTGATCATGGAACGTGTGCTCGGGATGCGGCTCGCGCAGAAGCCCGAATCCGTCGGCTCGTTTGCGGCAAATCTCAGAGCGTTTGAATCCGTCCGCGATTTCATAGCTTCGGCTACCGTCACAGCGCTGATCGATCTTCCGTTTGCACTTTTGTTCCTAACCGTGATGCTGTGGATCTCCTGGCCGCTTGTATTGTTCCCACTGGTCGGAATCGCCTTCATGGTGATTTACAGCTACATGGTTCAGTACAAGATGCGTGAGTTGTCGGAGACGACATTCCGCGCGGCGGCTTTGCGCAACGCGACGCTGATCGAAAGCCTCACCGCGCTTGAAACCATAAAGGCAAATGGTGCAGAGGGCCTGATGCAGGCAAAGTGGGAGAGCTCTGCGGCATTTCTTGCGAGAACCAGTGCGAGCCTGCGCCTTTTGTCCTCTTCCGCCTCGAACGGAGTTGCGACGCTTGCGCAGCTTGTCAACCTGTCGATCGTGGTAACCGGCGTTTACCTGATAAATGAGCGTTGGCTGACAATGGGGGGGCTGATTGCGTGCACGATGCTGGCCGGGCGTGCCATGGCACCGCTTGGACAGTTTGTTGGTCTGCTGATGCAGTTCGAAAACGCCAAGACCGCGCTGGCAGGGCTCGAGAAGACGATGACAACGCCTGGTGAGCGAACCGAGGAAGCCTCGTTTATCCATCGGCCCGAGGTTAAGGGTGAGATCGAGTTCCGGAACGTTTCGTTCACCTATCCGGGGAGCAGCCAAGAGGTGCTTCGCAATGTCTCGTTCCGCATCAAACCGGGAGAGCGGGTAGTAGTTCTGGGTCGTGTGGGTTCTGGCAAGACAACCTTGCACAAGCTGATGCTGGGCCTTTATCAGCCTACTGAGGGTGCAGTTTTTCTTGATGGTGTCGATCTTCGTCAACTTGATCCGGCGGACCTTCGGCGAAATGTCGGTTATGTCGAACAGGATACCCTTCTGTTCTATGGTTCGTTGCGCGAGAACATTGCATTGCGTGCGCCATATGCGGACGATGTGGCTATCGTGACGGCAGCTGAGATTGGTGGTCTCGTTGATTTCGTCAACAGGCATCCGCAGGGCTTCGACATGATTATCGGAGAGCGTGGCTCCTCCTTGTCCGGCGGACAGCGGCAGGGAGTCGCAATTGCCAGGGCAGTACTCCTTGATCCGCCAATACTGCTGCTTGACGAACCGACCAGTTCGATGGATTTCACATCGGAGAGCCAGTTCAAAACAAGCCTCGGCCAGTTTGTTCAGCACAAAACCATGGTGATAGTTACTCACAGGCTGAGTCTGATAGACCTGGCGGACAGAATGATCGTTATAGATGATGGAAAGATCGTGTCTGATGGACCTCGGCAAGCGGTGATCGACTCATTGCAGGCCGGAAGGGTTGGAAAAGCAAATTGAGCGCGCCCGTACTCATCCAGAAGGTTTCCCGGTTCTTCTCGTTTTTCCAAGGAGGATTGGAATCACTTCGCGTCAGTGTCCAGCCGAGGATCGACAAGTGGCTTTCCAGTTGGAAGAACGACCAGGCCAATGTTGATCGCGACTTCGTGCAGGATGCCGACTACTTCATGCTTCATCAGGAACCCCTGCGGGCGAGGATTCTCGTGAAAACGATCCTCATTGCACTCGCCCTGTTCGTCATGTGGACGGCGGTCGCGACAGTCGATGAGATCACCAAGGGTGAAGGCAAGGTAATCCCCTCCAGTCAAGTCCAGATCCTGCAAAGTCTCGACGGAGGAATCGTGGCGGAAATCAATGTCAAGGAAGGGCAGATTGTTGATGCCGGTCAGGTATTGCTCAGAGTTGATCCCACGCGATTTGAGTCCTCGGTTCGTGAGAACAGAGCGCAGTACCTTGCATTGACCGCGAAAGTGGCCAGGCTTAGGGCGCTGGCCGAAGGACTGCCGTTTGCGCCGCCCCCTGAAGTCGCAGCCGAAGATCCGAAAACCGCGCAGGCGGAGCAACGGCTCTTCGAAACAGCTCGCTCAAATGTAGAGGCCCAGATTGCGATTGCCCGCCAGCAATTGATTCAGAAACAACAGGAACTTTCCGAGTCACGGGCAAGACGGGAGCAGGCGTCGCAGGCGTTTGAGCTGACTTCCAGAGAACTTGCGGTGACAAAACCGCTAATGAGTTCCGGCGCGGTTTCCGAAGTCGAGTTGTTACGGTTGGAACGCGACCTTGCCAGGTTCCGAGGTGAGCGAGACATGGCTGGGGCGCAGATTTTGCGATCCCAAGCTGCCATGGCCGAGGCGTCCCGCAAGATAGAGGAGGTTGAACTCAATGCACGTAACGAGGTTAGGAAAGATCTCAACGATAGCATGGCCAGGCTGAACACGTTTGCTGAAGGTAGCGTTGGTCTTGAAGACAAAGTTAAGCATTCCGCTATACGTTCACCAGTAAAGGGGAAGGTGAAGCGCCTTATGGTTAATACGGTCGGTGGAGTCGTTCAACCCGGTCGTGACCTTGTGGAAGTAGTCCCCCTTGACGATGCACTTATCCTTGAGGCCAAGATCGCGCCGAAGGACATCGCCTTTCTACGGCCTGGGCAACCGGCAATGGTCAAGTTTACGGCGTACGACTTTGCGACTTATGGCGGATTGGAAGCAAAGCTGGAACATATCGGTGCGGATTCGATCACCGATGAGAGAGGCAACACCTTTTTCCTGGTTCGCGTTCGCACAGGGAAATCATCGCTTGGGGCGAACTTGCCAATCATTCCGGGCATGGTCGCCGAGGTGGACATCATTACCGGAAAGAAGAGCATCCTCGCTTATCTTCTGAAACCGGTCCTGCGAGCTAAGCAGTCCGCGCTGACCGAAAGATAGCCCCGTACCTTTGCGGGGGCACGATGCCCTTTCCCCGGTGCAAGTATGGGTTACTTCTCTTTTCCCTAAATACCGGTGGGCTGATCTGTTCATTCCTCCGTGATACCGTAGGTTTCCGTACATAACGATCTGTTTTTTGAGACCGGTCGTATGTTTGCGATTCTTGTCCTGCGGGAGGGGCCTTGTGC
>Ga0172367_10000625_pt1 | contig 54329 bp, 46 predicted proteins | sample Lak10m_FD_114542 | JGI IMG/M metagenome (GOLD analysis project Ga0172367, IMG submission 114542) | Freshwater microbial communities from Kabuno Bay, South-Kivu, Congo - kab_022012_10m | ecosystem: Environmental > Aquatic > Freshwater > Lake | place: Democratic Republic of the Congo: South-Kivu... | reverse complement strand
TTGGTTCACAAACTTTCCGGGATTTTCTGAAGCCGTTAAAGCGATTATCTTTGGATCAACTAAATCTTTTAAAATAAGATGAGTCGTAAAGGCCCCATAGGTATCGAGTCCCGGAAGTCCACTCATCCCCTGACATTTTTCTTCGGGAGAATGAGGAGCATGATCAGTGGCCAAATAATCAATCTGCCCATTTTTTAAAGCTTGAAGTAAAGTTAGTCGATCGCTTTCAGTTCTGATGGGGGGATTCATTTGAAATTTTGTCTGCTCTGATTGATCAAGAGTCGAAATATATTCCTGTGTAAAATACAAATGAGTTGGCGTCACTTCAATTGTCACATTTAAACCTTCAGATTTTGCTTTTAAAATCGCCTCAAGACCTTTTTTTGAACTGTAGTGACAAAGTTTCCCACGTAACTCAAATTCTTTAATCAATTTTAAAGCAATGTCGGTGGCCATAATCTCTGCTTTCACAGGACGTCTTAAAAAATGATTGGGTTCATTTTTAGATGCTTCTAAAATTTCAGGGTCTTCACAGTGAAAACTAACCGCAGAACCACGATAATACTGAAGCACTTCTTTTAGAGAATCATTATCTTTAAAAAATAACTCGCCTATTGAAGGACCCATATAAACCTTGTAAGGGATATCAAATGATAAAGGCCTGGTTTTTGGGCCAATGCCTGCATAAAAAAATAATGGGAACTTTAAAAGATCAATTAAATGCAGCTTATTTTTATAACTTAAATCATCGATGGGAGGAATCGGATTGTTTGGCATATCGGCCGCAAATAAAACTCCGCCATTGATGGCAGCAGCTTTAGTAGAATTGAAATCTTCTTTATAAATATGTTTTCTGCTTATATCTTCTCTAGCATGTATGTGGATGTCACCCATTCCAGAAAACAACAGACAATCATCATCATAGAAAAAATCCACTGATCGATCATCACTTTTACAAGATTCAATTTTTTTTATGAGTCCATTTTCAAAAGTGATTTTTTTTCTGGCCACTTCAGTAGAAGTCACACATAGGGCATTAATGGTTTTCATGAAAATTTAAACCTTTTTTATTCACGCAGTACTTCCAAGTTCTCCCGTCTAAATCAACCAGAGCTACTCCAAAATAATTCTCTTCATCAAAATAATTGATCTTCTCTAAAATCTTTCTATCTTGTACGCGATAAATATAAAAGTTAAATTTTGAAATTAACTCATCTAACTCTTCTTTTGAATCAAGCCAAAAAAACAATTCAAAAGTTGAGATCAGGCCTTGATCTTGATTGATAAATCGAAATTGATAATGGGAATTACTGACTAAATCGGTCTCCTGATTCCATTCAAAATCTAAAACTTCATTTAAAAAATGAATCATGCGGGATTTATCTTTCCCATATAAAATCATCGGCCCGATGGTTGTCATAATTAAATTCTAATCAATTTTGAAAAGTTTTCAAGCCTTCTTCGATTCCTGAATCAAACTGAAGTGATTTTTGGGCCAAATCTGGAAGTAAAAAATGATGAACTCGAAAAATGAAAGATAAAGAAGACGTTTTCAATAAATTTTTAATTATTTCAAAATGCAAAAATTCAGATGCATAAAATGGATCAGCTTCAGACTCAAAAGCTTTTTTTAAAAATGATTTTTTAGATAGCCCAATGACCAGTGGAAATTTTGACAAATTCTTTTCAATGTATTTTTTCTCAAAAGAATTCATTTGTTTAATAATTTGCCAATTCTCATGAAAAGTTTTTGAAAAACCAAAACCTGGATCAAAAATCAACCGTGATGCCAAATCATGCCCCTCAAAAATAGCATTGATTTCATTAAAGCGTTGTATGACTTCATCGATCACTTGAGGGTTCTCTGAGGCATATTTCATATGATTGTGCATCTCTAATCGATTGGGTATTCGATTATGAGTGAAAACATAGAGACTATCTGGGCAGGATTTTAATACAGCAAATAACTCAACATCAACGACCCCAGAAACATCATTAAAAATCACATGGGCCAAATGATTTTTTTCTTTAATCAAATCATAAGCGTATTTAAAAAATGCTGGTCGATAAGTATCTATTGAGACAATCAAAGGAGACTTTTTTGAAGTTATTAAATAACTTTCAATATCTAAAAAGAATCGATTAAAGCGGTCTTTCTCCGTTTCTAAATCAATGGATTGATTCATTGGAGCGGTGGATTCCATTCCAAAATCAAAAATCAACTTATCAAAATCTGATTGAATTAAATAATCTTTAATACTAGTTTTATTAAAATGTAGATTGCCATCTGAAAAAGAATTAGGAGTTAAATTCATAACTCCTAAGACATAAAATTGATGTGTCAAAAAATTTAAAATCAGGCCAAAACCGTTTTATCTGAAAGCGGTGATTCAGTAGTATCTCCACTAGCTGATTCATCCTTCTTATCTTCTTTTTTTACTTGTTTGTTGTTTTCTTTTTTTGATGTCTTTAAAGGAACACCAATATCGATTCCAGAAACCACATCTTTGACTTGTTGAAAATCCATGGTTTCCCAAGCAATTAAAGCATGCGCCAAGCGATCTAGGCCATCTCGATTTGCTTTTAAAATATTTAAGGCCTGCTTGTAATTTTTTTCTACAATTCGATTGATTTCGCCGTCAATTTCTTGGGCCACTTTTTCAGAGTAATCAACTGAATCACCCATTCCTGAATAAACAGACATATTAGATTTGTGATAATTAATTGGGCCCATTTTTTCACTCATACCCCATTTACAAACCATAGAGCGAGCAAGACCAGTGGCCCTTTCGATGTCGTTTGAAGCTCCAGAAGTCATTTGATTATAAACGATTTCTTCAGCACATCTTCCACCCATTAAAAATGCGATAAAGTTTTCTGCTCTATCATTGGTTAAAGATAATAAATCTTCATTTGGAAGAGTTTGAGTCACTCCAAGAGCTCCACCTCTAGGCATGATAGAAACTTTGTGAATAGGATCAGTGTATGGAAGATTCATTCCAACAATAGTGTGACCTGCTTCATGATAAGCGGTCATTAATTTTTCTTTATCAGAAATAACTAAAGACTTTCTCTCTGGTCCCATTAAAACTTTATCTTTGGCCATTTCAAAATCTTCGTTGGTTAATTTTTTCTTGTTAAATCTAGCTGCATTTAGGGCCGCTTCGTTTACAAGATTGGCAAGATCCGCTCCAGTAAATCCCGGAGTTCCTTTGGCAATCACTTCTAAATCAACTCCATCTTCAAGTGGCGTTTTCTTTGTATGAACTTTTAAAATACCTAATCGACCACGAACATCTGGAGGACCAACCATAACTCTTCTATCAAATCGTCCTGGACGAAGAAGAGCTGGATCTAATACGTCAATTCTGTTAGTCGCTGCAATTAAAATAACACCTTCATTAGACTCAAAACCATCCATTTCAACTAGTAATTGGTTTAATGTTTGCTCACGCTCATCGTGACCTCCACCTAGACCTTGTCCACGGTGACGTCCAACTGCATCGATCTCATCGATAAAGATAATACATGGAGCGTGCTTTTTACCTTGTTCAAATAAATCTCTCACTCTTGAAGCTCCAACCCCCACAAACATTTCAACAAAGTCTGAACCAGAGATTGAAAAGAAAGGAACATCTGCTTCTCCAGCAACTGCTCTAGCAAGTAATGTTTTTCCTGTACCTGGAGGACCAACTAAGATTACACCCTTTGGAATTTTTCCACCTAAAGCTGTATATTTTTTTGGATCTTTTAAAAAATCTACAACTTCTTCTAATTCTTCTTTTGCTTCTTCCACACCTGATACATCTTGAAATGTAATTTTCTTTTCATGAGGATTAAGCATTCTCGCTCTTGATTTTCCAAAACTCATCGCCTTTCCACCACCAGCTTGAATTTGTCGAAGGAAAAAATAAAAAATAACAATTAAAAGGATCATTGGACCCCAATTTAAAAGAAGCGATGTAAAGAAAGTTTGCTTTTCTTCTTCTTCGTATTGAGGAGTGACTCCATTGTTTCTTAAAATATTAAAAGTGGCATCACCAGTATTTCCAGTTAAGCTAAAGTCAGCACCATTTTCAAATTCTTTTTTATATTTCCCCATGATGGTGTCTTTACCTTTAAAAACCACCGATTCAATTTTCTTTTCTTCAACGGCAGCAATAAAAGCTGGGTATTTAATAAACTTTGTATCTTTTCTTGGTTCAGTGGCCAGTTTAGCTACAAGGACAGTCATTAAAAGTACAACGATCCATAAAGTATAAGTCTTTGATTGAGATTTCATTAAATTCATTTCCTTTTAAAAAGTCATCCCATTATTCTAGTGATAAGTATTTGAAGAATCAAGGCAAGTCTTATGATTGTCGAGGGATTTTTAAAAAGACGAAGTGCATATCCGATCTTTTTAATTCACTCTGAATTTCAATTAAAATCGGAAGTGATTTTATGCCATCAGTTAATTTTGATTTTGAGACAAGCATGTTAGGAAAAAAACGATCATCGCCGGAAGTAATCTGCGTATTGTCTAGACTTGAAAAATAAGGATGCTCCATTAAAAAATTCTCAAAGTTTACCAAGTGATTTGGATGATAAATCCAAATTCTATTATGTAAAATAAACAATCTCATTTGATGAGGTAAATGAATGGGCCCTTTATAAGCATGTGGCCTAAAACTTGATTTTTCTAATTCTAAAATGGCATTTTGAATCTGATGAAAGATCTTTGAAAACTTTGATCGACCATCAGGTAACAGAGATAAAATCACCGATTTCATTTCATCAAAATGATCCGATAATTTATTGGCCTTTAAAACCATACCCCCAAACTCATGTGGAGTTTTTATCAAAGTTTCTTTTGAAACCAATTTTCCATGAACATTGAGTTTTTTGGCCAATTGATTTTGTTGATCTACGTAATGCTTAAGATAATTGGGAAAACGGGCCTTAATCATTGGGATCATATTTATTCGCAGATCATTTCGAAGGTACTTTGAAGAATGATTAGTTGAATCCACTTTAAATTCAAGGCCCAAAACTTTCATGTATTTTTCAATGTGAGCTTTTGAAACACACATAAATGGCCTGATTAAATTTTTACCCTTTATGGGAATACCTAATGTGTTTGAAACATCGGATTGTCTTAATTTTTGAATTAAACTCCATTCAAATGAATCATCGAGATGATGGGCCAAAACTATGGTGTAACCTAAATTTTGAAACTCACTAAAAACACTCTTTCGTTTTATTCTCGCCCGGTATTCAAAATTTGAATCATGGCCTGATAGATCGAGCTTTTTAATGTGCAATTTTATTTTATATTCATGGCAAATATTTTTTAAAAAGGACTCTTCGATTTGATTTTCAACTTCTCTAGTTCCGTGGTTGAAATGAATGACTTCGAAAACCTTTTTGGTCCGGAGGAAAAAATGCATGAGGGCCATGGAATCAATTCCAGTAGAAACCGCAACTAAATATTTTTTAGAGGAATCAAAAAGACCATGATTTACTGCAAAATCTTCAACAAATTCTTCAAATTGGTAACTTTTAAACATGAGGTTTAGATTATAAAATCTTGACATAAAAGTCCAATCCCCCTAGAATCCCAAAACTAAATGGCTTGGTAGCTCAGATGGTTAGAGCGATGGATTCATAACCCATAGGTCGGCAGTTCGACTCTGCCCCAAGCCACCATTTTTTATCCTAAAATAATTCTATGAAAAAATTCTTCACTCAAATATTTCTCATTCTTCTTTCCATCATGCTCATTTCTTGTACTGCAAATGAGAAGAAAAACCTTGAAATCCAAGAAAAAATTGAAAAAGAAATAGAAGTAAAAGAAGAAAAACCAATTTTAGAAAAAACCTCATGCATTTGCGCACAATTTTGGATGCCAGTTTGTGGTGAGAACGGAAAAACCTATTCAAATAGCTGTTTTGCTGACTGCGCAAAAGTTAAATACAAGTCTGGATCTTGCGAAAATTATCAATAAATTAGTTTTCTAAAATAAATTTTAGATCTCTTTTTCCGTAGTAAAAAGGCAAACTCCAACCATTTTTATAAAGCCCACCCATAAGATGAATTCTTTTTTCTTTAGATATTATTGCAGAAAATGGTCTTCGCTTCATGCCTTTATGACGAAGTCCCGTTACTATTTTAAATAGATCAAAACTTGGAATCTCAATTAAAAATTCACTTTTTACCTTGTGATAAATTTCAAACAATCGATGCATGACAGGAGTTAAATAGGCCCCTTCAACGGTGGTTGAACCGATAATCAATTCTTTTGAATTTTTTCGATAAACCACATTGATATCATCGAAAGTAAAATAAAAGTTTTCATCATGCTCAAATCCTTCAAATAATAAATAAGAACCAGAAACCACTTTAGATTTATCAATGCGATCAAAAAAACTTTCTTCTATCTGCTCTTTTAAAAATATATCTTGAAAAATTTTGGTGTAGGCACCGGTTCCTAATAAAAGTTTCTTCGCCTTAAAAGTCGCATGGGATTTAGTCTCGATCAAAACCTGATCTTCTGATTCATTGATATTTAAAACAAAATCTTCTTGAGTGGTGATATTAAGACGAGAAATTTCTGCATCTAAAAATGCTAAAAAAACTTCAGGAATAATAATAAAAGAATCAAGAACCACCCCGTGATGAAGTCCTTTCATTAGCGGATGAGATATTTTACTGAGATCGTCTGTATAGCGAAGTCTTAACTTTTCTATTCCTTCAATGCTTGTGGCAAATAGATACTGTTTAGAAGGGTAAATTCCAGCTGGATGATAATGCTTATAAAAATCACAAAAATGAAAAAAGGCCTCTCTTAATTCATCTCCAAGCTCACTCACCCCTTCTTTAATTCCATTGAGTGAAACGGTTGAAGTGGTTTTTAAGCTGCAAGCAGGAGCTAATTTTTCATCAAAGACATTTAAAATTGAATAATCTTTGAACTTATCAGTATTTTTTAAACTCTGGGCCAAATAAAAAAGCGACATTTTTGCTGCTATTCCATTACCTATTACTGCTAAATCATATTGTTTTGAACTTCCCATATGCTAAAAACCTTTAAAATTCTAACTTGTGTTTGCCAAAATTTTTAATAATGTTTATCGTTTTAACCTCACTTTAGCAAAAAGACTTTTCAGGAGATATGATAAATGTCACTAGATCAAAATGCCGTTGTTTTTTCGGCCCAAGAAACCAACATTAATGCTAGATCAGTATTAGCTGTTTTAAATCTGATTATTAATGAACAATGTACGGTGCCTTTTATCGCTCGTTATCGAAAAGAAGTGACAGGAAATCTCGACGAAATTCAAATTCGTGCCGTGAATGAATCCTATGAAAACTATATTGAAAGAGAAAAGCGCAGAGAATATATTCTTGAAGCGATTAAAAAGATGGAGCAAATGACTCCTGATTTAGAGAAAAAAATTCTCACTGCAACCACCATCAATCAATTAGAAGATTTGTATGCCCCTTATAAAGCTAAAAAGAAAACCAAAGGGATGCTTGCTAAAGAAGCGGGCCTTGAACCACTTTCAAATCTCATCCTAACTGGATCAAAAAATAAAAATGAATTAAAAAATGAATGGGGAGATAAATTCAATAAACCAGAATTGAAAATCAATTCATTTGAAGACGCTTACTCTGGTGCATTTGACATCATCATCGAAATGATGGCCCACGATCTTGATACCAAAGAAACATTGAGAAATGATTATTGGAAAGAGGCGGTTTTAAAATCAACCAAAAGAGATAAGGCCGAACAAGAAGATAAAGAGTGGATGAAATATAAAGACTACTTTGAATTCTCGCAAAAAATTTCTGAACTAAAGGCCGAAAAGGCCAGTCATCGATTTTTGGCCATGAGAAGAGGAATGACTTCAAAGACATTAAAAGTAGAAGTGGAATACCCTGAATTGATGGCCCTTGGACTTTTAAAGAAAAACTTTTTTGATAAAGGAAATCTTGGATGCTTAAGTGATTTAGAATTGGCCGCTAAAAAAGCTTATGTGAATTACATTCATCCATCCCTAGATTTAGAAGTAAAAAGTGAATTAAAAAAAGTTTCAGATGAAACGGCTATTTCAGTTTTTGGTATCAACTTAAAAAATCTACTATTGCAACCTTATCTTGGACCAAAAGCAGTCATCGGTGTGGATCCGGGAGTTCGTACCGGTTGTAAAATAGCCATCGTTGATAATACCGGAAAATTTATCGGTGATTGTGTTATTTATCCACATGAACCGCAAATGAAAGTAAAAGAATCAAAAACTATTTTAGAAGCGATCATTGAACAATTTAAAGTTCAACATATCGCCATTGGAAATGGTACTTTTGGAAGAGAAACTCTGCAATTTATTTCTGAATATGTTACCCCTGTCAAAGAAGGAAAGGTCAATGCCACATTAATTTCAGAAGCTGGGGCTTCAGTTTATTCAGCATCAGAAATTGCTGCCAGCGAATTTCCAGATAAAGACGTCACCGTAAGAGGGGCCATTTCCATTGCGAGAAGATTTCAAGATCCGCTAGCTGAGTTAGTTAAGATTGATCCAAAATCAATTGGAGTTGGCCAATACCAACACGATGTGAATCAAGCACGACTAAAAAAATCCCTTGAAGCTGTGGTAGAAAGTTGCGTGAACTATGTTGGAGTCGATATTAACACCGCTTCTGCTCCCCTTTTATCTCAAGTTTCAGGAATAGGTCCGGGCCTTGCTTCAAATGTGGTAAAATTTCGCGAAGAAAAAGGACAGTTTAAATCTCGAGTTGATATTTTAAAAATTCCACGATTTACGGCAAAAGTTTTTGAACAGGCCGCGGGTTTTTTAAGAATCTATAACGGCGCTGAACCGCTTGATTCAACTTTTATTCACCCTGAAAGATATGAAACACTCAATACATGGGCGAAAAAAAATAATGTCACCACAAAAAATTTAATCGGCGACAAAGATTTAATTTTAAAACTTGAAAAAGATCAAAGTCTAAAATCTGAAATTGGTGAATTAACTTTCAACGATATTGTAAAAAGTTTAAAGGCCCCTTCTCAAGATCCGCGAACAGAATTTAAATCTTTTGAATACCGAAAAGATATTTCAAAGATCACTGATTTAAAAGTTGGGGAATGGTATCCAGGCCTTGTGACTAACATCACTCAATTTGGTGCCTTTGTTGATATTGGAATTAAAGAAAATGGTTTATTACATGTTTCTCAAATCTCAGACAGCTTTGTTGAAAATGCCTTAGACGCTTTAAAAGTTGGGCAAGAAGTAAAAGTCTGTGTGACTGATGTGGATTTAGACCGAGGTAGAATCGCTTTATCGGCGAAAAAAGGTGCCGATCTAGGTTCTGTTTCTGGTACAGTTTCAAGAAGTGGAAAGGGCCAATCTCAAGCGCCGCAGGTGAAAATGCCACCTGAGCAAAAGCTTAAAAATAATGCTTTCTCAGGCCTGGCGAATTTAAAGTTAAAATAAAAAAAAGATTTTATTTTCCGAGAGAATAGCGGCTTTCAACATTTTGATAAGTCGCATCTCCTGGAGAGTATCCTTTTTGTTGCATGGTTTGTGAAATGCTTTTACTTTTAACATACAAACTATTCATACATGTTTTAAGGCTTTCCACTTTTGAACAAAAGCTTGGAATCCCAACTGTATCGGCCTGACGTCTATTTCCTTCTGTATAGGCGGTAATATTAGTAATTTTTGGCATGAATTGTTTGACTTGTTCTTTACAAGAAAGCTCATTCATTTCCGTTTTTAATTTGTTACTTAAAATTTTACTCAAATCCTTATCTTTTTTCTTATCAGCAATTTCATTCATCTTTTTAAAAAGCTTATCTATTTCTTCACCTTCATTGAAGTATGGGTCCCCAAGAAGTCTCGCTGTATTATAAAATCCATGTTCAAGTCTTTTATTGCCCTCTTCAAAATCTTGAGTTGCAGAATCACATTTACTTAAATATTGCTCAACTTTTCCTTGAAGTTTTTGAAAATTCAATTTCACAGTGTCACAATTTCCAATACAAGTTAAACCTGCATCTTCAAAAGTATTACTTAAAGACATGATCCCTGCAAAAAGTAATCGAGTTGAAGTTGAGTCTTCAACAAATCCTGCATGGGCCTCAGAAATAATAAAATTCATCCAAGAAACTTTCTTTGAAAACATGGCCACTAAATCTTCATGACTTTTATAACGAATTAATTGGCCATTATAATAAAAAGCTTTTGCTAATAAAGTCTTACCATTAAACTGAATGATTTTTTGATCATCTGACAATGTATAGTACTCACCAGTACTTTTAATTTCAGGAAGACCTGAACCAAAATTCTTTTCAATAAAAGCTTTCTCATTTTGATTTTTTGCTGTCTTTAAAAAATATTCTTTATTAGTGCGATTTAAATTATACAGATCCACCGACTCTTTTAAACTTATGGCAATTTCAACTGAAATAAATTTATCTACGTTGCGATCTAAATTTGAAGCGACATAAACATTTTCAAAAGCAAAAGATTGAAAAGATATCAATAAAATTAAAATTAAGGTTTTCATTTTTTATCCTCTAAAAAATCAAACTAACTAAAATATTATGGCATAAATCTGTAATTTTTAAAGTAGGCAGATTCTAAGTGGTTGAAAATTGATAATGTCACTATGAATTTAGACCATTAAGGTGGCAATTATATCTGACAAAAAGGCAAATTAGCTCGGTTATTGAAAAAGCTTTTTATCACTCTCCCCTTAAACTCATCATTCAAAACCTCCCAATAATAATTGCGTCCGGTGAGAAGTTTTCCTTTCACTTCAGGAATCCATCTCCCCTGCAATTGATTTTTTAAAATATAGGTTCCAATCCGAAGATTTTCACTGGCCACCATTAAATCAGAATTAGTTTTAATGTGAGAGGCCTCACTACCAGCGTGACGATGGGCCGAATTTAAATCAATTTGCAAAAGACCAATATTTTTCTTGGTTACATCGTAAGGATTAAAATTCGATTCTCTTTCAGTAATGGCCGCTAGAAAAACAATATAAAAAAGTTTTTTTTCATAAACAGACAATTGATTAAAATTACTACAACCTAATTCAATCAAACTTTGCTCATCTAATATGAGATCATATACATCTGTGAAATCTTCATCAGATAAATCATGATAAAGTTTTGAAGTCACATCAAAACTCCATCCCACTGAACCGTTCATTTTTAAAATTTTAAAATCGCTTGGAATACTTTCATTTGCTTGTGTGATACTCGCTACTTGATTTGATGAATGATCACCACATGATGAGATGAAAATACATGACAAAAATAATAGAAAAGTCATTGTTTTATAAAAGAAGTTCATAGATAAATTCTATAAAATTGCATCCATTTGACAACTAACTGTGCAGCAAAAATCATGAAATAGATCGTACATGATCGAGAAGATTATAATCTTTTTTAAATTGCAAAATTGAAAAACGTACAAATATAGAAGAGATAAGAAAGGGAATCAAAAATGAAAGACTGATGCCCTTAAAAGTAATCGCAATAGGTATTTTTCTATCGACGAAAACTTCTGGCATAATCTCTGGAGCAAAATGGTCAAACAAATAAAGAAATAGAACACCTAAAATTAAACCGACAGTTACAGAAAAAAATGAAATGGAATACAAAAATAAGGAATGGGTTTTTTCAATTCTAGAAAGTGAGCACCCTAAAATCCAAAAACTAGAAAGGTCATTTTTAATTTTCGAGTAAAAAATTAAAAGTCCACTCACCACCGTTAATGAAATGAGTAAACTCATCGCTCCAAATAAAAAAACCATAATGAAAGATTCAAGCTTCAAGGCCCAAACCAAAGTGGCATTTTCTTCATGCCAAGTTTTCAATTGAATCTCATTTTTAAATTCTTTCTGCAAAGCTTTCAAAACATTTTCATGGTAAATACGAATTTTATTAATCGAATGACTTTGTACTAAATTTTGAACTGTCGAAAGTTTCACCCACATATGATACTGATCGATTTCAGGAACCGAAGAATAAAATGTTCGATCAATAGTCACAGTTTGACTTCGCGGAATATCTTCAAAAAAACTGTCCACATGAATAGGTGAAATCAATTTTAAATTTACTGGAGGCAGTAGCTCTAATTTATAGGCAATATCTAGTGGAACTACCGCTTGTTTAAATCCTTCAGACTTTAAAAAATCTGGAATAAAAGTAAGCTCATTAATTCCATGAACGATCACCGGGGTTAAATAAGTTTTATGCTTTAAAATCAACTCTGCTTCATATTCTTCTGTAAAAGGAAATTGATGAGTCTTTAAAAAACTTTTTACTTTTTCTATTTGATCTTGATTCTTTGGTGAAAAATAAATAGATCCATAACCTAAAACACTAATCGATCTTTCCATCAATTTTTTCTGTAATCCTCCCATCGTTGACTGTAAAACAATCAAAGAAAAGGAGGATAAAATAAGTCCACTGATCGCTAAAATAAGAAGCTTCTGACGATTCTTTGCTTTAAAAATAAATGCGGTGAAATACCTAAAAAAAGCTAATCGCATTATTTTGCTTTATCGTAAAAACCAATTCCAGCCTTCACTAAATCTGATAAATAAGAAGAAGCTGTATAGCGATCTTTATTTACTTTCGATCCAAATTCAGTGATGGCCTTTTCAATTTGCTCTAAACCTTCAAGATCAGCATAACGAAGTAAACCACCTCTAAACGGAGGAAAGCCAATTCCATAAATCAGCCCTAGATCAACGTCGGCCGCGGTCTGAACTATGCCTTCTTTTAAAATCTCAGCTGCTTCATTGATCATTGGTAGAAATAAACGTAACTGAATTTCTCTTTCACTTAACTTCACTTCTTGAGCCGGAAGTAATTCTTTTAATTCTGGATTTTCACCAGCGACTTTTCCTTTTTCATCGTAAAGATAAAATCCTTTAGAAGACTTTTTACCTAATAAATTCTTTTCAACTAATTTTTTTGAAAAGCCAGATGGATAGGCACGAGCCCCTAATCCGTCGTGCATAACTTTAGCAACTTTAACACCTACATCAATCCCTATTTCGTCTAATAGACGGCAAGGGCCCATGGGCATACCAAAGTTTAATGCTGCTTTATCTAAATCTTTTACAGAAACACCTTCTTCTAAAAGATATCCGGCCTCATTTAAATAAGGCATAAGAATTCTATTAACCAAAAATCCTGGCCCATCTTTTACAATAACTGGAGTCTTCTTAACTTTTAATACCCATTTATAAAGTGCTTCAACAGTTTCTGGAGCAACTTTTGAATGAACAATAATTTCTACTAAAGGCATCAAGTGAACTGGATTGAAAAAATGTAAACCGGCAAAGCGCTCTGGATGTGTTAGATCCTTCCCCATTTCTTCCACAGAAAGTGAAGAAGTATTACTTGTAAGTAAGCAATCATCCGTCACATAGTTTTCTACTTCTTTAAAAACTTTTTTCTTGATCTCCATATTTTCAACGACTGCTTCAATTAAAAGATCAACTTTTTTAAACCCAGAAAAATCTAATTGAGCTGTAATAGATCTTTGTCTACGCTCAAATTCATCTGGAGAAATCTTCTTTCTTTTTAATGCACCTGAAAAATTGGAAGAAGATTGTTTTAAACCTAAATTTAGTGCATCTAAAGACAAGTCTTTCATAATTGGCTGCATAGAATTATCGGCCATAAGCCAAGCAATCCCTCCGCCCATAGTTCCAGCTCCTAGTGCTGCTCCTCTATGAAGTTCTTTTAATTTTGAATTTGATTTTGGGCCATTATATTTCTTGGCATTTTCAGACATAAAATAAATATGCTGCAAGTTTTTACTTTGCTCACTAATCGCCAACTCTCCAAATGCTTGGGCCTCAGAAGCCAGATAACTTGATCTTCCCTTCATCATTCCAGAATCCATCACATCCAAAATTTTTAATGGAGCTTGATAAAATCCTGAAGTCTTCTTTAAAACACTTTCGCGCACCTTTTGAAAAATAATTTTTCTGGTAATAAAATTTTCAGTGGCAAGTTCTTTCATTGACTCAGAAAGAGATAGACCTGGTCTTTGATAATTTAAAAATTTTAAGGCCATTTTTAATAAATTTTCTTTTGGATAAACTTCATCCACCAAGCGCATTTTTTTGGCCTTATCAGCTCTTAAACCTTTTCCGGTTAAAATCATATCAAGCGCATTAGGAAGTCCCACACGTTTTGGAAGACGATAAGTTCCTCCAAATCCTGGAATGATTCCTAATTTTACTTCAGGTAAACCTAATTGAGTCTTAGATGAATTAGAAGCTAAAATCACTTTACAAGAAAGAGCAAACTCTAATCCTCCACCAAGACAAACACCATCCACAAGAGCGATCGTTTGCATCGGTAGATCTTCAATTCGATTATAAACATTCTGCCCTTGCTCAGCTTTATCGGCCGCATCTGCTTCAGAAGTCATGGAAGCAATCAAATTGATATCGGCGCCTGCTAAAAAACAATTTTCTTTGTGAGAAAAAAAGATGACTGCTTTTATTTCTGATGCCTTTTGATAAATGACATCAAGGATTTCATTTAATTCAATCATGGTTTCAACGTCAATGGTGGTCATGGATTTTTGATTATTATATCCAAGACCGACATAGGCTAAATTTTCTTTTATTTCATAACTTATTCTATTATTCATTTTCTTCACCTAAAAATTAACGGATTAAATTTTCAATAACGACAGCACCGCCCTGTCCGCCACCAATACATAAAGAAGCAATTCCGTATTTTCCTTTTCTTCTTTTTAGTTCATGCATTAAAGTCACCACCAATCTTGATCCTGTAGATCCCACTGGGTGACCTAGAGCTATGGCGCCTCCATTTACATTTAATTTATCAAGAGGAATTTCTCCCCATGCTTTTTCAAGTCCAAACTTCATGGCAGCTTCTTTATCTTTAAATCCTTTTAAGCAAGATAAAACTTGGGCCGCGAAAGCTTCATTGATTTCAAATAAATCAAAATCAGCGATAGATAAATTGGTTCGCTTCATCACTCCATCCATAGCAAGAAGTGGCCCCATTCCCATTCTTTCTGGCTCTAATCCATGAAAGTGAAAATCAATCATTTTGGCGATTGGTTTTAAATTATATTTTTTCACCGCTTCTTCAGAGGCAAATAAAAGGGCAGATCCCCCATCGGTAATCGGACAACTATTTCCAATGGTCACAGTTCCAGATTTTTTATCAAAAAATGGCTTCATTTTTCCAAGGCCCTCTACAGTTGAATTATCTCTTGGACCGATATCTTGATTTAATAATTTATTTAATCCACCACCAACTGCAATTGGAATAATTTCATCATTAAACCTTCCTTCTTTCATGGCCTTGGTTGCTTTCATGTGAGAGTCATTGGCAAATTGATCTTGCATTTCTCTAGTCAATTGAAATTCTCTGGCCAAAAGTTCAGCAGTTTGCCCCATATTCAATCCACAAAAAGGATCTGTTAAACCTTGTTCAATAGCGATAATTGGTTTTAAAAAATGAGGACGAAAACTACTCATCACTGAAAGTTTTTCTCCCGTAGTTTTTGCTTTCATCAATCTGGCGAATAAATCAGTCATTTCTTTTCCATAGATCAATGGCATTTGCGACATGGATTCAACTCCACCGGCTATCACCACATCATCTCTTCCAGAAGCAATTCGCATAAATGCTTGAGAAACAGCTTCCATTCCTGAAGCACAATTTCGATGAACTGAATGACCAGAAGTTTTTTTATGTAGACCTGCTTCTAGAGCAATGACTCTTCCGACGTTAGGATATTTTGCAGGAGTTCCAGTGTTACCAAATATGACTTCATCAATTTTGTCAGTAGGAATTTCTGTATTATCGATTAATGCTTTAACTAAAGGACTTCCCAAATACGGAGCCTGAACATCTTTTAGATCTAGCCCGGCCTTGGCCTGAGGTGTACGTTTTCCATCGACAATGTAAACAGTTTTTGAACTCATTTTCCTCTCCTTAGAAAATTAAGACAATGATAAATTAAAACTGATTACATTTTACTGGATAGAAGCTTATTAATAAAGTTGAGATTTTGTTTATTTTTATACCTGACAAAATAAAAAGGGTACTCAGTGGTACCCTTTTTACATATCTTCATTTTTTAAAGAATTAGAACTTAATAACCACACCAGCAGAGATCGCAGTTGTATCTGATTTTTCCATTGCATCGATCACATTTTCTAAACGACCTTGATCTGGATTAGTGTTTGCTTGATCTGCATCTTGTCCAAGTCCAGAAGTGATTGACTTAGAGTATGAAAGATCTACGTTTAAACCAATCGTAGGAGTAAAATCCACTTCAGCACCAAGTTTTAAACCAGCTGAAAGATTGTTCGATGAAAATCCTTCGTTACCAAAGTTTACGCTATTATAAGAATATCCGTTTCCACCATCTTCATACTTAATATTTGAACGGTTAAAGTTCAATTGAGCACCAACAAATGGCTTCACTTTTGAATCTTCAGTTAAGAAGAACTTTCCATTGGCCTCAAGGTTTAACTTAGAAAAGCTCATGGCTCTACCTTGTCCAAAATAATTGTTGTATCCATTGTTGTAATAAACTTGCGATCCATTATTGATAAAGTTATTGCTGATATCAGTAATATCCAAAGTTGTATAACCTAAACCAAAACCAACTGTAAGGTTCGACATAACTTTCGTTTCTACAGATACCCCAAGATTTAACTTAGATTCAAAATCAATTCCAGTTCCTTTAATTGCCGAAGCTCCTAAAAATGGAATCACTTTTGAATTTGTTTCAACAACTGGTTCTGCTGCCACGACTTCTACTTTAGTTTCAACCACAGGAGCTGCTACTACTGGTTGCGGAGCAACTGGAGCACTTTGAGTCGTGTTCACTTGATCCATTTGATTTAAACCAGCAGTGAAGGCCTTTTGAAGATTTTTAGTCAGCTCAACTTCTTGCTTGATTCTGATATCTTCAATTTTCTTTTCCACCATATCTCGGTTTCTTTCTTCTAATTTTTCTCTTTGCTTTTTCAATCTTTCAGAAGGAGACAATTTTCCATCAATATTGAGATCGTCTAACTCAATTGTTCCTCCATCCATCATGTAATCTGTATCGTCAAATGCATCTTGTGCACGGACATTTGATACTGATGCCATTACTAGCATTGCTAGCATGAAAGAGCTCATTTTGTTGTTGTTCGATGATTTTTTCATATCCTCTCCTGGGCCTAATTTTTGGCCATAAATACCTATATAGTCTGTTTATAGCACAAGAAATGATGCAGCTGTTGAAGGAAATTTCATTCATGAATTTTTTACAGACAAAGGGGATAAATCTTTATTTTTTAAATGGATAGAACTGGAACTTTTTTTGAGTTCCACCAAGACCTGGGCTAAAGACCCTAGATACCGTACAAACGATGGTTCTCTCTGATCCGGTACATTTGGCGATATCCCCTAGATAATGCTTCCTTATATAGCCAAAAAGCGAAACGATAATACTCACCATGGCCAAAAGTAAGAGGATGTATTCTACGGCGGTTTGTCCTTTTTGACTTATGCGATTTTTGTTTGCCATTTTTTTAACTCTACTAATGAAGAAAAAAGCCCTAAGGATTCGTTATTAAATGGACCAAAGTAAAAGACATTCTTTAATTTTTTAAAAACCACAGGTGAATTTTGCATAAAAAAATGCGAAAAACCGGTGAGGCTTTTATTGTCTTTTTTTAAGTGAGCAAGAAAATTTTTGTCTTCTAGAAATATATCTTGAGTAAAATCAAGCTCTGAATGAATAAATTCAAAATCAATCTCAGGGTAAAGATAATTTAAATCCGCATGCAATGATTGCAACAACTCGTCTTTTATAAAATCTAATTTATCTCCATTTCTTCGGTAAGAAAGTATATTGAAAACCAATGATTGAGTTTCAAAAGTCACTTCAAATAATGGATGATCAGTCCCAATCTTAATAGGAGAAGTAAAAATTAATTTCACATTTTTAATATAATCAGGAATCTTACTTAATTGAATTTTTCCTTTAATCATTTGATAGGCAGTTTTTTCAGCATTCTTTAAACGCAAATTTTCAATTTTTGGATTTCCTCCAAAAAAAACCACATTATTTGGATTTAACAAACCTTCAAAATTAAAAAGTTCAATCCCACTTAATTTATTGGAATCCAACTTTAAATTAACCATTTTTAAGTCGCGATAAGTTCCGCCAAAACTCTGATGAATATTTTTTAATTCATGGACTAATTTTTCATGTTTTAAAACATAAAAAGGCGAAAGCATGGCCATAAAAAGATGAAAAATTTCCGATTTGGTCCCTGAGATGGCCATGCGATTTTGCAAAAAACTTCTCATTAAAAAAACAAAGGCATGAAACTCATGTCTCAATTCAATTGAAAAATTCTTCTTTTGTTCAAATTTTGAAAAAAATCCTTCAAAAAGTTTAATCAATTCTGGATGAACAGATTTCAAAAAAATATCGAGATATGATGACTTTGATTTTTTATTAAATAAAAAATTAAAAGCTAAAGTGTTGCAAGATTCAAAATAATATTGATTAAATTCTTCACTAGATATGGAAGTCTCTAAAAAAAATTGAGGCCATTTTCGAGTTAATTCTCGATAGGAATCAAAGGGATTAAGTCCTAAAAAAAAACTTTTTCTTCCCAAATAAAAATAATGACCTTTTATATCTGTATACTCTAATACTTTTGACAATATTGGAATATCTTCTAAAGCTCCGTATTCGGATAAAAACTTGGCATCTAGATAAAGCATTGAATTGGTAAACATATCACCATAATTAAAATGATCATCATCTAAAACTATAATTTTCTTGCCTTTTTTTATTAAAGGAATCGACATCATATAAGAAATATAATTATGACCGACCATTGCATAATCATATTGATGTTGAGTTTTTGTCACTTAATCCTCATTTAATAAAGATTGTAATTTTTCAAGTATTTTTGTACTTCCATTTGCAAATTTTCTACGAATACTTAAATCACAATCAACTTCTTGTAATGCTATAAATTCATTATAGAAGCTTTCAGGATTTTTTAAAACTCTAATTTCATTTGGAACCATTTCAAAAGACAAGTCCCATTCAGTGGAACGAAAAATTTTAGGCCCTGTGATGAGTTTACATTGACTAAAAACTGGTTCTAAAACCGAGTGAATTGATCGATCAAATCCCCCACCTACATAGCTAATTGGAAATAAGTTGTAACATTCACATAAATAACCAGAGAAATCGAGCAATTGAATCTTTTCTATTTGAAAATCTTGTATTTGACTGACTTTACTAATCCTTGATGGAAGATTCAAATCCATTAGTTTTTTCTCACATTGAGCTAAAAATTTTGCATCAATTTTATGAGGGACAATAAGGATATTAAGATCTAAATCTTTAATCAAGGCCATCCATTCTAATGAATTTAAAATGTCTAAATCTGAAGGCCAAATATTACCTAATATCAATTTGGATTGATTGGGTAATTTTTGATAGTGATTTAAAATCCATTTTAGATTCTCGTGTTGAGAAAGCTTTGACTCAAAATGATGAGATCGATCGATAATTCTTGGAATCCTTAAATCAAAAACATCAATTTCAACTTTGGTAATTTTTGATATCTCTATCTTTTCTTTATTTGTCACAGCTAAAATGTAATCGAAAGTCTTAAGGGATTGCAGCTTATACCAGTCAGGCTTTTTGATTGCTCCACTTAAAAGATAGAGTTTTTTTCGAAATAAAATTTTAAGTAAGAGTATTTCAGGATAAAAATCATAACGACACAAAAACAAATGCTTTGCGCTTACAAATTGCCATAAAGATTGAAAGTATAAAAAATTTATTGGAAAAAAACTGACCAATGGAAGTCGAAGATAGCGCACTTGCTCTTCATGTAATTGATAGAAGTCCTTTATTTTTTTCTCTACTGAGGGAGAAGTAAAAACAAGTTCAATTTTCTTTTTCTTTAAAATAAAAAGATCAATTAAAGGTCTGACTTGTTCAAACTCTCCTTCACTGGCCATAAAAAAAAGTGCGTCTGCCTTTCTGTCTTTAAAAGAAGCAGTGCCTGAATCAATTAGATTTTTTCTTTCAAATAAGATTCGATCTTTTAAAAACGGTGAAAGATCTTTGAAAACAATCAAAATTAAACTTAAAGGTATGCGTAATAAAGTGCTAACGATGAGCACAAAAACAAACAAAGGGTATGACATCATTAAAATAAAGCATATTGAAAAGGTGCCAGTTTGTCATTTTAATTGAATGTCTGACTTGTAAATTCTTACCAACTCTTACATTTTAAAAAAATCCAAAGCTTAACAAAGATAATTCTTTTAATACCGATCAAAATACTACAGAATGTTTCTTCGTTGAACTTTAAGAGGAGTGCTATCAATGTTTTCTAAATTAACTTTAATCCTGGCCTTATCCATCCTTGCATCAAATGGATATAGCGCTGAAACAAAAAAAGAAGCTAAAAAAGATACTAAAAAAACTGAAACTGCTGCAAAAGTTGAGGAAGTTAAAACTCAAGCTCCAGTAGTAGAAGAAAAGAAAGAAGAAAAAAAGGAAGAGAAAAAAGAAGATAAGCCATTAACTCTAAAAGATAGATTTTCATTATCTTACCACGGTGAATTCTACATCTTAAGAGACTCAAATAAGAAAGAAGAATTAGCAAACGCTGCTTGGATGCATAGTCCGACTGTAGGTTTTAAAATTACAAAAGACTTAAGACTTTCACTTAGTTCAGAATTTAAATACTCTGATCACAATAGAGCGGCTTATCCAGATAGATACTATCGTTCACTTTTAAGCTTAACTAGATCAAACGTTTTAACTGAAAAAGAAGACGGTGTGAAACTTGATGTCGGTGTTGCGAGAAGATATTTTGATAGAGTTGCTGTAAGATCAACTTACGGAAACAACCGAATCAACGCTACTTTATCTAAGACTTGGGATAAAAATTCTGGTTCATTATTTGTTCAATATTTAAATAATGATTTCAAAAACTCAGCGACTGGTGTTGTAGCTAGTTCAACATGGAGACATGGATTAGAATTGATTCCAACATTAAATCTTCAATTAACTGACAAATTAAGTTACTTTTTTAATGATGATATCAATATCAATACTTCGTGGACTGGAAACAATCCTCATGAATTTTCAGTTACTCATGAAATGAACGTGGGTGTATTAACTTACCAATTCACAGATACTCTATCTAGCTATTTTCAATTTAAGTATTACCATTCTGAAGATTTTACTTCAGCTGGTGGAAATGATGATGATTGGTTTGAATACTATATCGGAACAAGTGTGACGGTTATGCCAAACACTACAGTAACTTTTGAAGTTGGTTCTGAATTATTTCATGCGGGCGATGGAAAGAGCTTCTTTTCAGATAGAATCAAGTACCCAGAATTTGCAGTTTATGTAGATTGGGCACTATAATTAATTAAAATCTCAAATTACTATACTAAAAAGGTCGAGCAAGTCTCGGCCTTTTTTATTTATGTTTAACAATTTTTTTAAAGATTCCGATATGTTTTTAGATTTTCGATGGGAAAAATTATGGAAAATGCTAAAAAAATTGAAGAGTCCTACAACATTGATGATTACCTCATTTCATCTGAAGACTATTTAACTAATGAACAAGAAAATGTTTATGAGATTAAATATAATGACAATGTTATTGGTAAAATTTACGAGGATGATTTAAAGTTATATTTAAAAAATTCCAATAAAGAAAATGAAGAAATTTTTGTTCGCTTAAGTGAGTCAGAAGAATTTAAAAGTATCTATTCAATCGCAATCTTTCAAAGAAGAAAACCACAATTAATTAAAAGCGAAGAATTATTAGAGACTAAAGATTCAAAAGCTGAAGAAGATACCTATTATATTTTAGTAAAAGGTCAAAAAGAAGGACCTTATACACCTTCTGAAGTCATCGATCTCATTTCAAAAAAACAAATTCTTATGACAGATTTAATATCATCAAATGCTGGTCATACTTGGTTAAAACTTTATCAAGTCAATGAATTTGAAAGAAGAAAACTTAAAGATAGTGATCATTTGCCGGAGCTTCCAAGTTCTGAACTTTTTTCAAAAGAACATGCACCTGAAATGGAATCAAAAGAAAATGATTCAGAAGTTGATGCGGTCACAGGACTTCTATATCTTGGAAACTTAAAACGCGGGAAAATCATCGAAAGAGAAAAAGAAACTTTACTTGAAACTGAGTTAACCCAAAAAAAATCTTTCTCTTTAGTTTGGAAAATCATTTTAGTGACATCTATCATTGGCTGCATCTATTTTGCCATTGGAATGCAAAAATTTCTAAAATCTCCTTTTGAAAATCCGGATAATACAGTTGGCGAACAGGCCGAAATGCTGACTCCTGTTGATGAAATGACCCCAAATAGACCGAGTCAAAATTTTGGAGATAACTATGGCCGTGGGGCGAAAATTATTAATCGAAATCTTGAACCAATCAAATTTAGACCCCCTGCAAATAGAAAATCTTTTTTAAATAATGCAAAAATGAACTCACAAAATGAAGCACGATTTCAAGAAAATGATGACTCTAGCTTTTATTATGACAATAACACAAATCCAATCGAACTAGATCCAGTCAGAAGCCAAGTTTCAAGAGAAACCTCTGAAGAACCAATGGCAGTAGCTGAACCAGCTCCAGCACCGGCCAATGACCCTCTTTTCAATCAAGAAATAAATAATTAATTCTTTAAACTCCTAAAAAGACTTGATATCCTTAGATCTCTTTAGGAGCCTACATGCAAGACATCACTCATGAACAGTTAAATAAATTTAGAACACCTGCATTTCCCGGTTCATTCTTTTTAAGTTTTGAAGGAATTGAGGGAGCTGGTAAATCTACTCAAATTGCAAAATTAAAAGAGTATCTTGAATCAAAAAATTTTCGAGTTCTTATTCTTCGAGAACCGGGTGGAACTTCTTTTGGTGAAAAACTTAGACAGGCCATTTTAGAAATGAAGTCTGAAATCACACCGCTTGCAGAAGCTCACTTATTCGCTTCAAGCCGAGCACAGCTTTTGACTGAAGTAACATTGAAAGAACTAAATGTGCCAAATACCATCATTATTTATGATCGCTTCATAGATAGCTCTATCGCTTATCAAGGACATGCAAGAGGTCTTGGAGTTAAAACGATTTTAGATATTCATAATATTTTTCCATTAAATCTAGTTCCTCATATCTCTTTCTACTTAAGAATTGATATTGACACTAGCATGGCGAGACAAAAAATTCGAAACGCCCCTAAGGATTACTTTGAATCAAAAGGTCCTGACTTTTATCAAAAATTAATCGTCGGTTATGATCTAGCTCTTGAATTATTTCCAGAGAGGATTAAGAAAATTGAGGCCAATAGAAGCTTTGATGAAGTTCATTCTGAGATTATTAAAACCATAGATCAGCTTATTTTTAAATAGAATATGACTTTAAATGAATTGGCCGTTTTATTTGCAGACAAACTAAAAAGTGAAAAACTTGGCCATTTCTATATTTTAGAAGGTCATTACGATCAAAATAATTTTGATCAATTTATTGAAACCTTCTTTTTAAAAATTAATCAAAAAATAAAAAAAGACTACTATTCACAAGATTTTTTCATTTTACAAAAAGATCCAAAAGAAAATGAAATAAAAGTTCAGTCAAAAGAGTTTCAAACTTTTATTAAATTTGTGGATTTAAAACCTATAGCTTTATCAAGAAAGATTGTTTTTATCTTTGACGCAGAAGAGCTTGGACCAATACTTTATAATAAGATTTTAAAAACTCTTGAAGAAAACGAGCACACCACTTTCTTTCTTTTTAAAAATCAATTTTCTCATCTTATGCCAACCATTCTATCGAGGGCCATTCTCTTAAGACATGACTCAAATAACCTCTTGCAAAAACAAGATTCTAAAAGTTTTTCAATTGGAAAAATAGAGTTTCAGACTAAAGATATTTTTAATCTTGAAAAACCAAATTATGCATCATGTGAAAATTTACTTGAGGCATTGAAAGACGATATAACTTATGAGGCCTATCATTCAAGTCTAACAAGTCGAATGGCCAAATTATTGCCTTGAGCATAGACAAGCTGTGTAAACCTATTAATATTATCACTTTATAATTAAATTTTTAAAATAAAGTTAAACATATGACCGACCAAAATTTAGAAAGTGAATCAATTACTGATTTAGATTCAGAACAAAGTGATATTCATTCAAACCAAAACGAAAGTGAATTCCAAAATGAATCAGACGAAGCACCAATCGATGCTTCAACTGAAGAAAATTCACGTTTTAAAGATGGTGAAATTTTAACCATGCTTCGAGTGAGATTTCCAGGTAACTCTAGGTCATTTCCTTTTTACATTGGTAAAAAACGATACAGTTACGGCCAAAAAGTAGTCGCGATGAGTGATCGTGGAATGACTGTGGGATACGTCAACTCTATTCCCTATGAAGTTCCTTTTAATAAATCCATGCTTCCAGTCCGCTCAATATCTAAAGTTGCTAGTGAAGCAGACATTAAAGAACAAAAAGATTTTAGAGATCAAGAGAAAAAGGCCGAAGTAAAATGTATCAGACTGATTGAAAAATATAATTTAGAAATGGTCATCACCCATGTTGAATTTATTCAATTTGGAAAAAAGGCCGTCTTTTATTTCAATGCACCTGCCAGAGTTGATTTTAGAGACCTGGTGAAAGATTTAGTCTCTGATTTAAAAATGCGAATTGAATTGCGACAAATTTCTGTACGTGATCGGGCCGCCGCACTTGGTTCTGTTGGGGCCTGTGGAATGCAAACATGCTGCTCAACTTTTTTAAAGAACTACGGAAATGTCTCTATTAAAATGGCAAAAAACCAAAACCTAGCATTAATTCCAAGTAAGCTAAATGGGGTTTGTGGACAAATCAAATGCTGTATTAAGTACGAAGACGATGTTTATATCGACAAAAGAAAGGTTCTTCCTAAAGAAAATACCATCATCAAAGTTAAAAATGGTGATATTGGAAAAGTATTAAAATTGCATCTTTTAATAGAACAGTTCGAAATGCTCACTGATCGTGGTGTTAAGCGTATTTATAGTGTCAATCAATACACTGAAGAAAGCTCAAAACCCCATGCCGACTACAAATTTCCTGAATTTTTTGAACACGTTACCAGTGAACTCAATACTGTCATTGGTTTAACTGTAGAGGAAAAGTTAAAGGCCGATCGTTTTATGCATGATCAATTAATGCATTCAAATCAACTTGAAACTGAAGAATTAAACGAAAGAAATGCCGATGATGCTGAAGATTATGATGATGAGATCGATGGCGATTATGAAGATGATGAAGCAGAAGAAAATTTTTCAGCTGCAAAAGAAGAAGTTATCGTCACCAAATACAAAGATCGAGAAGAAGGAGTAAAGAAAACTCATTCTGGACAAAGTGAATTTAATCAAAAGCCCCATCAAAAAAATCAAGGTGCTGATCAAAATAAAAGGCCAACACATCAACATCAACGAAATGGGCAAAATCAAAATCATAAAAATAATAATCATCACAATAAAAACTTTCACAAAAAAAGAGATGATAGACCTAATCAACAACAAGGTCATAACCAATCAAATAATGGACAGAACGGTGGACAAAATAGTGGAAACAATGGTGGCCACAAACGTTCTGGGCCACCACCTAAAAAAAGATTTTAAGTCAAAGAAGTCTATTTAAGGTAAATAAGATAATCCCCAACGATTTTTTAAAATCATGTATTTTTCTAAAATAAGTTTACCTATATTATAAAATACATTAGGGATCATTATTTCAAAGTTTCTTGGCTTAAATAAATGATCGGTGAGAATCCAAACTTCTTTATGGCCAGCATCCATAATACAAATCCCCGGAATTTTTCCGAAAGCTTTTTCTCTAAAATCAGATCCACCTTTTATTTTTTCAACCAAATTATGGGCAACAATTTTTCCTTGCACGTCACTCGGATAGCCAGTTTTAGGAACTCCAAAATTCACTTTGGTATCTTTAAAAGGTGCTACAACTTTAACAGCTAATCCAGCAACGAAGACATTTTCATAGTTTTTTGCTTGGTAGGTATCAAAGCATTCAACAAAGCCCTTATCATCGACAAGATCAGTTGAATTTTTCATTACTCCCGCTCCTAAAAATGGAGGAATCAACATGGACATAGCATAGGGAAGAACCTCTCCCCCCTCTAAAATAATTTTATCTTTTTCTATTTTTTCAATTTTTGCATTAACTCGAGAATCGATGTGATACATGCTCATAAAAGTTTTTAACATGGTCTCACCACCGGCCACTCCACCAATTCCAAAATGCCCAAGTTCTGGTTCAGGAGTGATCCAAGTAAGTTTTACTTTTTCTCTCACTCCATTTCGTCGTAGCTCTTTTTCCATATTAAAAAGATATTCGTAAGCCGCTCCCATACAACTGGCCCCTTGAGTCGCTCCAACCACCACAGGCCCGGGATTTTTTATGAGTTCAAGAAATTTCTTATGACATTTTTCAGCTAATGGAGGTGTGACGATGTTTTCAACAAAGTGATAGCCTTCAACAATTTCTTCATTGAGACTAACCCCAGAAGCAATCACTACGAAATCATAATCCATCACTCCATTTTTTTCCGTATCGATGGTATTATTTTTTGGATTTACTTTTAAAACTTTATCTTGAATGTACTTCACACCATTTCTTTTAAAAATAGGTGAAACGGGAAAACTTATCTCTTTAACGGTTCTTTTTCCAAACGGAACCCAAATGAGTGAAGGAACATAAAGAAATTGATCGAATGGTGAAATAACTGTAATCGATGCTTCGATTTTTTCTTTCTTTAATTTTCGATTGATCTCTAAAGCTGCAGTACTCCCTGCAAAGTTTGAACCGATAACAATAATTTTTTTCATAGACACCTCTTTAATAATCTTATTTTACTAAAGAGGTGATTAAAAACATCTGATTTATATCAGTTATTAATTAAAAATCACAATTTTTAGGAGTTCGTGGAAATGGAATAACATCTCGAATATTATTCATTCCAGTGATATACATAATCGCTCTTTCAAAACCTAGTCCAAAACCGGCATGAGGGACTGATCCAAATTTTCTAAGATCTAAATACCACCATAATGGATCTTTACTCATGTTCATTTCATCCATTCTCTTTTCAAGTTTTACAAGATCATCTTCTCTTTGGGAACCACCGATAATCTCCCCAACACCTGGAACTAAAATATCCATAGCGCGAACTGTTTTACCGTCTGTATTTAACTTCATATAAAAGGCTTTAAATTGTTTAGGATAATCAGTCACAATAACTGGTCTTTTAAAATGAATTTCGGCCAAGTATCTTTCATGTTCTGTTTGAAGCTCAAGGCCCCATCCTACTGGGTATTCAAATTTTTTCACACTCGGATCAACTTTTCCTAAAATTTCCATGGCCTCAGTATAAGTGATCCGAGCAAATTCAGAATCCCGAACATGCTTTAAAGTTTCCATATGATTTTCTGGGGCTGTGGATTCTTCTCTGGTGAATAAAAAATTTAATTCATCAGAACAGTGAACAATCGCATGATTGATAAGATATTTAATATAATCAGTTCCGAGTGTGGCCACTTCATCTAAATCTGCAAAGGCCACTTCTGGTTCGATCATCCAAAATTCGGAAAGATGTCGTGCTGTATTTGAATTTTCAGATCTAAATGTTGGACCAAAAGTATACACACTTCCAAGGCCCATGGCATAGCACTCTCCTTCTAATTGACCTGTCACTGCGAGGAAAGTCTCTTTTCCAAAATAATCTTTTGAAAAATCTAATTTTCCATCTTTCGTTTTAGGCGCTTTAGAAATATCTGATGCGAGTGTAGAAATAGTAAACATCTCTCCTGCACCTTCTGCATCCACACCAGAAACAATAGGTGAATTAAGATAGAAAAATCCTTTTTCAGAAAAAAATTGATGAGTGGCCATGGCCAAATGATGTCTAATTCTCATCACTGCACCAAACAAATTGGTTCTGATTCTAAGATGGGCCTGTTCCCTTAAAAATTCTAAAGAGGTGGCCTTCTTTTGAAGTGGATAACTTTCATCGGTTTTTTGATAAATCAATATTTCTTTTGCTTGCATTTCAATAGTCGGAACCTTTCCTCCTCCCATCACCAAGCGTCCAGTAATGGAAACTGAAGAACCTGTAATGAGTGAAGCCACTTCTGCATAATTTGAAAGCACTTCATCGGCGACAACTTGCATGGGTTTTTGAGAAGAACCATCATAGATCACCAAGAATGAAAATTTCTTCGAATTTCTAACTGATCTGATCCAACCTTTGATAGTGACATCAGTATCAACCATTTGATCTTTGAATATTTTAGCGATTTGAATGCGCGACATAGTTACCTCATTAAACTTTGAAATATTTGCTTTTTAAACTTAATACTTGTTCTTTTTTTAAGCGGGCACCAAATTGAGTGACTAAAGTTGAAGATGCAAGACAACCTAGTTTTGCACTATCAGCAAAACTTAATCCGTGATTAATTCCGTACAAAAAACTTCCCGCAAAAAGATCACCGGCACCGTTTGTATCAATGGCCTCTACTGGCATGGTGACAATATGAATTTCTTTTTTACCATCGTAAACTAAAGCACCTTTAGGCCCAAGAGTTACTGCAAAAGTTTTGGCAAAACGCTTTAAAACCTCAATGGCTTCATCCATGGTTTTCTTTTCAGAAAAAGCTAAGGCCTCAGCTTCGTTACAAAATAAAAGATCCACACCTTTTGGGCCTAACATTTCAATAAGACCTGGTCTAAAAAAATTAACCATATTTACATCTGAAAAAGTTAAGGCGGTTTTAACGTGATTTTCTTCAGCATATTGTCTGGCTTCTACACAAGCTGCTTTTCCTGTTGGACTGGCCACCAAATAGCCTTCTATATATAGCCATTTTGAATCGACAATTTTTTCAAAATGAACTTCGCTGGCTGAAAAATCAGAAGTAATTCCAAGAAAAGTATTCATGGTTCGATCTGCATCAGGTGTGATTAGAACAATACATTTCCCAGTTGTTCCAGCTGGTAAATTTTCTGCTTGCAAATTGGTATCAACCCCGTGGGACTTTAAATCTTTAAAATAAAAAATTCCTGTTTCATCCTTGGCAACTTTACATGAATAAAAAGATTTTCCCCCGTATTGGGCCACGGCAATCACAGAATTTGCCGCTGAACCGCCACATGAACGCTTATGATGAATACCATGAAGATTATCAATAATCGCATTTTGCCGGGCCTCGTCTACTAAAGTCATAAGTCCTTTTTCAATAGACGCTTTTTTAAGATAATCCCCGTCAACTTCAAATTCCATATCAACGAGGGCATTTCCAAGTCCGTAAACGTCATATTTTTTTGTCATTTTCAATCCTTTTTCGCTTATGATTTAATTAAGCTATCTTAATCGAAAAGGTATAAAAAATGAATAAAAATAACGAAACTCGTTTAGTCTATTCTTCTGATGGCAGCCATTTAAAAATCTGCAAAAAATGTGGAGAGGATCCATGTGTCTGTAAAGATCAAACTAAGAATTTTGTAACTATTGATCCGGCAAAAATAACTTTAAAAATTAAGCTAGAAAAAAATCAACGCGGAGGTAAATTGGTCACTGTCATTTTTGATTTACCTTACAATCCCCCGTATTTTGAAGCGTTGACTAAAAAACTAAAGAATTCTTTAGGAACTGGTGGAACTTTTAAAGAGCAGATCGAAATCCAAGGGGATCATCGACAAAAAATGAGTGAATATTTGACCAAACTAGGTTTTAAAATAAAGTTCGCGGGAGGTTAAAGGAAATTTATTGCGATCTTTTTGATGCATGATAAAATATCTTCAGCCACTTTCAAAGGAATTGATCATGTCGGAACAAGTTATCTTTTTTAAACTTAAACCTTTCTATGGACAATTTTTTTCACCAATCATTGAACAATTTGAACTTTTTGAAATTATAAGTCTAGAAGAATGGCATGATTTAGAAGCTAAACTTAAAACTCATCCCAAGTCAAAAGTCGTAATCGAAGCTCCTGTTGAGATAAAAAAATTTCAAGAAGAAATCAAAAAACTTGATGTGGTCTGGTCAAACGTCAATCTCTTAATCATTAGTTTAAGTGATGCCACTAAATTCGATCTCAATCAACTTCCGATTAAGCCTAAAAATGTCACTCATTTTGTTAATGATCTTTCTTTAGCTAGAAGATTTAGTATCATTTTTGATTGGATCAACCAAGAAACAGAAATGAAAAAAGTGAAAGATCAGCATTATTTGGCCTTAGATCTCCCACTTCTTTTACCACTAACCAAATCACCAAGTGATATTTATATTCGACTTGGTGTGAATAAATTTATTAAAATTATAGCGAAAGACGATGATTTTAAAGTTCAAGATATTATTCGAAATTTTACCGATAAAAATATCACTACTTTTTTTATTTCCTATAACGAGTTGACTAAATTTAAAGATAGTTCAATCGCACAGACTTTTAAGCACAAAGAATCGATTAAAGATAATATTGAACTTCAAATCGGTATCACTGAGTCGGCCTTGATTATTGCCAAAAATTTTGGAGTCAATGATTTTGTCATTGAAGGATCCAATGAAGTTTTTGAAGAAATCAGAAAAGATTTTTTAGGCTCAAATAAATTAAAAAATTTATTGCAATCTCTTAAAGGTCTGCAAAATGGTATCATTGGAACTCATTGCTACCTTACTTCCATATTTATAGGTTTAATCGGAGCTAACTTTAATTGGTATACCAAAGAAGTTAAAAAGAATTTATATTTGAGCTCTCTACTCCACGATCTAGAACTTCTTGATTCCGGAATGGAAGAATTTGAATTTGTCGGTCTAGATACGATAAATCAGCTCGATCCAAAAAAGCGCGATTTAATTAAAAATCACAGTAATGAACTTGCTAAAAAGCTCTCTAAGAATGACTCCATCCCATCTGATGTTGTAACCATTGTCAGTAAACATCATGAAGGTTCAGGTCCGCTAAGTTATCCCCAAGGTTTATACTCAACACCGCTATCTCCGACTATTTGTCTTTTTATCGTAGCTCATCAATTCTCCATTGAACTCTTCAAAATCAACTATGCAGAAAGTGAATTAGAAAAGGCCATAAATTCAACCAAAACTTTTTTATCAAGTAATTCTTTTAAACCATTTTTAGATGCTCTCGAAAATGAGTTAAAGAAATAGTTAAGATTTTTTATTAAATAACCGAATATTCATCTGAATAAACCAGTTTCTTCAAGGAAGAAAGACATGAATGTTCGTTATCATAAAGCTATTTATCTATTTTCAAGTTTGATTTTGGTCTCTTGTGGCCAGTCAACCATCAGGGTTTTATCCACACCGATTGATGCTGAAGTTCAAGTGATTGATCAAAATGGCGTGGGCGCAAGTATTGGAAAAACCCCACTCAATGCAACTGATGGTGAAATCTTTAAAAATAATAAACATGCACATCTAAAAATCATCAAATCAGGTTTTACTGACGAAGATATCGTCATCACTAAGTCATTAGTCGGTAGCGACACAGTTGTGAATCTACAACTTAAAAAAGATGAAAACATTCAAAACGTTGGTGAACAAACAATCACACAAGAAAAAGTGGCTTCGAGTATTGCCAGAGCAAATGGATTAATCCAAGCAAAACAATTAGAAGAAGCTGAAACGACAATGCTTAATTTTGTTGAACAGTTTCCATCTGTCAGTGTGGGACATGATTATCTTGGAAATATATACTATCTACAGAAAAAATATCCCAAAGCTCTTAAATATTATAATCGAGCGATGAATTTAAATCCGCAAAATCCAGAAAGAAAAGTCATTATTGAGCGTCTTCAAAACTTGGTGAGCTCACAAACAGGAGAAACTCCATGAACTTTATATCAGGTTTTATCCTAGCTGTTGTTGGTCTTATCGCCGCTTCTATTCATCTTGAACAAGGGGCAGATAGTTATTGGGACTTCGTCGCTTTTGCCGTGGTCTTTTGTGGAACAATTGCTGTTTTAATTATTTCAAGGCCTAGACTTAAAGTGGGATTTTTATTCAAACAATTTACTCACTACTTATTTGGTGGCAAAAAAAGCAAAATTAATTTTACCAAAACTTGTTTTCAAGTCATTCAGACAAGTGATGCTAGCGCTCTTGATAAAAAAGAAATTGAAAACAAAATCTTAAAAGACGGTCTTGAGATGATCGAGCTTGGATTTGATAAGGATCGAATCGAAGAAATTTTGTCTGATCGCTACGTTAACTATAAAAAACTGATTATGGCGATTTCTCTATGGTTTAAAAGAACTGCAAAATACCCACCAGCTTTTGGTCTTGCAGGAACTGTTCTAGGACTAATTCATTTGATGAAAGGTATTTCTGCGGGTGCTGATCCAAAAGAAACAGGTATTCGAATGGCGGTTGCTCTTGTTGCAACTTTTTACGGATTATTACTTGCTAACTTTGTTTTAAACCCAGCTTCTGAAAACATTGCCGAAAAACTAAAAGCAGATGAAGAGCTAGTTGAGATTGCCATTAAAACAATTTTGATGATCAAAGATCAATACAACTTAATCGAAGCGCAAGAGATGTTGAACTCATATTTAATTGATGAAAATGAAAAGATTAATTTTATGGATAGTCAAAAATCCGATGAATCCATGGAAGAAATGGCGGCTTAATGAAACTTAAAAACCAAGTTTTTCACCATTCACACGAAGAGGCAGAAGAAGTTGAACTTTGGGCGATCAGCTACGGGGATATGATCACTCTTCTACTAAGCTTTTTCGTTATTTTCTTTTCTACGGATTTTAAAAAGAAAGAAGAAGAAAAAGTTGATCAACATTTAATCGAAAATTTTCAGTTTCATGCAGTGAAAATTGATCAGAAAGTAAAAAGTATTTTAAAAACAGAACAAATTAAAGAGATTGAAAAATTGCTAGAAAAAACACGAATCGCCAAAATTAATGATCGGCTCTTAGTCACATTTGATCAGATGAATTTTTTTGATACCGCTCAAACCGATCCGACCAAAGACGGAGAATTGCTTCTCAATCAATTAGGACAAAAACTTTTACCTTATGCCGGTCAATACAAATTTCTCATAAAAGCATTCACCGACAAAAGACCAGTAAAAGGTATGCACCGATACAAAGACAATATGGAACTCTCTGCCCTTCGGGCCATTTCTGCAGTTCGTGTTTTACAAAAGGCCGGAATACCTCTTAGACAATTAGAAATCGCCGGATATGGAGAAATGGATAAACTAAAGAATTTTATCGATGAAAAACAAATTGAGAAACTCTCTCAAAGTGAAATAAATGATTTATCAAGGACTCTAGTTATCATCATTAAGCATGATAAGGAGCAAAGTGTTTTATGAAAAAATTTATCTTCTTTTTATTTCTTACTTTAGTTTTTGCGCAAAATATTTTTGCTCAAAACAATGGAATGTTCAAGCATCCCAAAGTCCTCGAAGTAGAGATGAATATCACCAAAGAGGCCACTCAATTTCTTCAACAAAGATATCCAAAAGATCAAATCTTTGTAAATGTAGAAGTTGAACCCTTAAGAAGGGCCAATGGAGATAAAACTGAACAACTTCCTTATTTTTACAGTGAAGATGAAGTTCAAGATGAATGGGATGGTGTCGACACTCCTATCGTACTTTTGTTATCAAGAATCAAAAAGGCCAATATTAAAGTTGAAATTTCAGCAAAGCTAAGCGACTCTGAATTGTCAGATCTAAAAGATAAACTTTATCAGCAATTAAAACTAATTCCTGGTAGAGACAGTATCGGAATTGAAAGAAAAGAAAGAGCAAGTCAATTTGCTTCAAATTCAGAATCACTTTTTGAATACGGATTTATTTTCTTCATGACCTTAGTTGTCCTAACGGGTGTTTTCTTTATCATGAAATACACCAATAGAGGAAATCAAGCTGCTCCTCAAGCTTCGTCTTCTTCAGGTGGAGCACCTATTTCTGCGGGTAGTATGCCCATGTCTATACCAAAAAGTTCTGGTGGTAAGGCCCAAGGGGTTGCCGGAATTGTCACTTCAAAAGTGAATGGAGATATCAATTTCAAAGATAGTATTCGCGCTGCGGATTTATTAAAAGAGAAATTGCATGGGGTGGTTAACGCTCCTATTTTTCCCCTATTATCTGACATGCTCATTCTAGAAGAATTGGCCAATAAATCTTTGAGTTCTTTTGGTGCATTTGTTTTTGAAATGCCAAGAAAACATCAACAAAAAGTTTTCTTTAGAGGAAGAAATGATAAGTGGCTTAAAGGTTACAATGAAGCGACTTCAGTTGATTTAGATTGTTTTATTGCCGTAGAAAAAATGCTTAGAAATCGAACTGCATCAGGTTCAGATAAGTGGGAAGAATTATTAATTCAAGTTTGGCGACTTGATGAAGATGCTCCTTTATTTTTAAAGCAAATTCCAAGTGATGATGCTTTTACAATGCTGGCCCATTTACCTAAGGCCTTCGCTGTTCCTACTGCTAAAAAAGCTTATCCAGGTGGTTGGGCAAAAGTTTTAGAATCTGGTGAGGCACACCCGTTTGATGACGAAGCAAAAGTGGAAGAATACATTGAAAGAACACTAATGTTAAAACCATTTTTCAGCTTTAAAACAATTGATGAATACAGAAAAGAGCTTGAACTAGTAGACTATTTAAGACTTGCCCCAATTAAAGATGAAGAAGATATTTATGAGTCTCTTCATCCTCAATCGCAAATTTTTAAATTACGTCCTCCTTTTTACAAAGTTTTCAAGGCCGATGCTGATGTATTTAAAGATTTCTTCCCTCAGTTTGACTTACAAGCTTGGGCACAAGCATCGATTAATTGTCCAAGGGAATTAATCAAGCCAATCTTTAAAGAACTTGATGACAAGAAAAAATATATCTTTAGAAATATTTTAAAACAACTTGATGAAGAAGGTGTCGATTTAAAAATTCAAGCTGAACTTCGTGAAGAAATTGGTAAGCAGTTCTGGTCTTTTGTAGAACATAGAAAAGTTCATAAAGAGCAAGTTGCCACTGTAGTAAATGAAGAAACTGAAAGTGAGAATGAATCAAATGATGACAAAATTGCTGCATAAAAAACTTTTGCTAGCTAGTTTACTTTTAATCAGCGTAAATTCTTATGCAGGAAAGTTTGATTTTCTAACTGGGATGTATTCATTTTCAGGCAAAGTTGGAAGTCGAAGTTCTTCTATCTCTGGCTTTGGAGTTTATGAAGGATCTTATCTCGTCCCTTTCAATAATCAATTTGAATTTGTTGCCGGATATAGTTTTACAATGACCGGTGTAATTGGTGGAGATTATTCCTATGGGCCGAAACTTGGACTCAATTATTTTCCAGTCACTTATTCTGGGAGAACAGAAATTCAACTAGATAGAAAATCTATCGTCATTAACGAATTATTAAAGCCTTATGTGGGCATTAGCTTTAATCAGAGGCAGTATCAATCTATTAAAACCTCTTATGCTGGTCTTGGTATATCAGCAGGTTGCGAGAAATACATAAATGACAGAATAACTCTTAAAGGTGAGTTAAAATTAAACTCATATTCAGGTCCATCTAATTCAACTGCCTCTGAGATGAATATATTAGCTGGCCTGGTGTTTGATTATTAGGAAAAAATTATGAAAATGTTAAAATTAAATTTATTATCAAAATTTTTAATTTTTACAATATTTATTGTGACTTTTTCATCTTGTAAAGGTGGCGGAGATAGCAAATTTGATTTTCTAGATGCAGAAACGACTGAAGAAAGACAACCAGTCACAGTTAGTATCAGCTCTCATTCTCCGACAGATTCAAACATTGTCATGATTGATGGACAGACAAAGACTTTTGTTGTGGCCCTCGCTGAAAGTGATTCTGGAGTGACCTATCAGTTTAACTTAAAAAGAGTTTCAACAGGAATAACCACCACTCTTCAAAATGGGGCCAATCCCTATTTAAATTTATCTGGATCAAGTCTAACAGCTGGTGCATATCAGCTAACCGTTGTGGCCTCAAATTCCACTTCAACTGACTCACATACTTTTGACATCAGAAAAAATTCCCCTCCTGCAGTTCCGCCAACGGCCTTAACTTTTTCACCGGCCCTAACTGGAACAATTTTAAATTGTGGATCAAGTTCACAAGCATTCCAATCTGATATTGGAGATTCTGATAGCGATAATATGACCATTACATGGAAAATAGATGGCTCGACCACCAATCCTTCTATGGTCGATAGCTCAAATCAAACTCTTGCCAAGGTGACTTACTCTCCGACTTGTGCAGAAACCGGAATTAAAACCATTGAAGTTTTTGTTAATGACGGATATGAGACAACTTCTAAAACTTGGACTGTCTCAGTTATTAACCCAACAGTGGTTAACATCAATTCTTATTCACCAACCACTGATCCTATTTGGATTACTAGTACCGGATCTCAAATTTTTACTGTTTCAGCCACTGGAAAAGCTCCACTTGCCTATGAATGGAAATTAAATGGATCAGTCTTATCTTCTTCAACCAGTGATTATACAACCATCACCGGAAGTTCTTTAACCACTACTGGACCTGCTGAAACTCATACTTTGATTGCCAAAGTGACTGACTCTGATTCAAATCAGTCTCATACATTTACCATTAAAAAGAATGCACCACCAACCATCAGCAGTAAATCTCCTTCAACTGCAACAGTTCAAATGAATATTAATACGGTGGTGAATTTTACCGCAAACTACACTGATGATAATAGTGATTCCATTACCGTCACTTGGAAATTTAATAATGCCATCGTTTCAGGGGACCATGCCAATGCGGCCATTTCAACGGGAGCTGGAACTTCGACACTTACCTTTACTCCAAACTCATCAGTTCTTGGAGTTAATACGATTGAACTGATTTTGGATGACTCGAAAGAAACCACGACTTATACGTGGACAGCAACAGTCAATTATTTCTCTGATACTTGTAATAACATGGGTGCCGGAAGAGTCTGTACAATTTTAGGTCGCCCTGGAATGGGTTCAAACATCAATCCTACAAGTGCTCCTGAAAAAATGCGAATCACTCCTGATTATATTGAGCCATATGGTGATGCAGATGGATCTTACTTTTTTGTGGATTCAATGTGGCATTCGGTTTGGTTATACAACAAATCTTCCAGCGCAAAATCGGTTTTTGGTCAAAGTGTCCCCGCCAATACCATGAAAGTGATATTAGGAACAGGAATGAATGGGACTGGGACTACCAATACATTCTATTATGACTTTCCACTAACAAATCCAAAAGGTCTTGCCTTTGATTCAGCTAATGGTAGATTATTTGTGGCCGATGATTCAAACAGTCGAGTCTTGATGCTTGAAAGTAATGGTAAAGTTCAAAATATTTTAGGTGGTGGTTCAAATAATACGGCCGGAAACGCCAATGGGGCCGATGCAAACGTCTCTTATTGTCAAAACCCTTATGGCCTTGCTTATTCATCTGCTCAAAATAGACTTTATGTGGCCTGCTATTCATCTCACACCATCAAGTATGTCGATACGACTGATAGCGATTTTAATAACTGGACTGCCACCATTTTAGTTGGTGCTTTAACTGGTGGGGTTTCAAGTGCTGGAAGTGCAAATGGAACCAATGGAAATGCCGGAACAGCAACGATCTCAAACCCAACCAAAATAAAATTTGATTCGCAAAATAATATTTTATACATGATGACCAATCAAGGCTGTCGCGTTCGAGCCGCTGATACTAATAACACCACCCGATCTAATTATTGGTTTAATGCGGTTACTTTAACGGCTAATAACACTCAAACCCTTTTTGGAAGTGGTGCTTGTGGGACTTTAACTCAAAGTAATTCGGCAACTGGATACACTGCTGGAAGACTTGATGGAAATAACCGAAATGATCTTGAACTTGATATGAGTGGTTCTACTTTAAATGGAATATTCGTTTCTGTTTTTGACGTACATCGAGTCACTTATTTAAACACTTCTGACGCCACAACTCAAACTTATGGAAACGTAGGTGTAGTTGGAAAAGGTTTTTTCACAGTCTGGGGTAACGGAACTGCAGGTTACAACATGCCTTGTACTTCTGCTTCTCATGCTGGTTGCTATTTGAACAATCCGGCCGGAATGAGACTGATTGGAAGTAAACTGCAATTAGCTGACTACTCTAACAATCGTTTAAAAACTCTGGTTACATCCACTGGAAACGGAACCGTTGCTGATGAGCTAGGTTACGATGCCAAAGCAAGTTTTGGGGGTAACGGTGGACAATCATCCGAACTAGTTCAGTTAAATACTCCAATGAATCTATTCTATGATAGTAATGGAAATAAACTTCTTATTGCCGATTTTTATAATCAAACTATTCGGGCCTTGAATTTAACCAACGGAAGAACAGATCAATACATTGGCCTTCAAGGTGGTGGTAACGGTAACACGTCTAATGCGGATCCAACCACCGTAAGGCTTCGTGGTATTCGAGGAATGTTAAACTACAACAACACCGCTACTCTCTATAACGATACCTATAATATTAATAGTGCTAATGCTAATTGTATGACTCGAGCTTATAATATCACCGGTGGTGTTCAAAATATTTTAGGTGTTTCAACTAACGGTGGATACATCAACACCATTTTAGGAAATTATATCAATGGTTGTGGGGCCATTCCAACTGGTGGGTCATTTCCAGCAACGGGTACTGCGGCCAATGTAAAAACCAACAACGCAGTTGGGATGACTACTGATGGATCAAGTATTTATGTCGCTAACACTAACGATCACTGTATTTTAAAAATGGATACGTCTGGAAATCTTACTCAATACTTAGGATTATGCGGAACGGCCGGATCAGCTAACATTGGAGCTGGTGTCGCTTATAACGATCCAAGTGTGCGCTTTACTTTCCCAACCGCAGTTGTTTTAGATCCAAGAGCTCCTTACAACTCTGCTGGAAATCTCTTTATTTTAGATGCGACTACTGGAAATGCGACCACTGGTTACACCAAAATTCGTTACGTGAATCGTCATGCAAGTGCGGTGACTATTTATGGACAAACCATTCAACCAAACGAAATCAAAACTGTTTATACGGCTACAAACTATTATGGAACAGATTTGGCCACTTATGATACGCAAATTTGTTTTAGTTCAGGTGGAAACTTAGGTGGTGGTAACACTTCTAATGGGGCACAACAATATACCACGGCAAGTGGAACTTCTAATAATGCGGATCATACGATTTTATGTATTAACCGAGATGACGATGGATCAAGTTCAAAACGATTTGGTCGAAACCCAGCTTCATACATTGGTCGCGGTGCCGTTCAACATGACACTGAAGATGAAGGTATCGATGCAAGAAATACTTCCTTTGCAGGTCCTTCGGGATTGGCCTTTGACTCTGAAGGAAATCTCTATATTTCAGAGAGAAATGCTCACGTTATTAGAAAAATTACTCGTTGGTGGTAAATATGAAAATAGTTTTTAATGGAATGAAAATCTTTTTTGCGCTTTCTGTGATCGTTGTCACCTTCACATTTTTTTATCATATAAGTAACAATCAAGATGCAAAAGATGAAAATCAATTATCGCAATCTGATAAGAACTCTCAAATTTTTAAACCACAAGTCCCAAATCAAAATATCAATCGCGCGATAAGCTCAGAAGAAAATACTCCGAAGGCCTATATCAAAGTTAACGAATCAAATGAAATCGTCACGGTCGTTCCAAAGGGAAAACGACTCTACGATGAAGAAGCGATGAAATTAATTGCCAGTGATGTGAATGGGGATTCTTATTCAGATGATTTTCACACCGACGAAACTCATCATTCTAGATAAATTGAAATGATCTTCTCTTCTGTTTTTATCACCATGATTTCTTCAGGAAAAAGAATTTTTTGATTGTTAAATTTTTCTTCGATTAATGCTAGATCTATTCCACGTTCTTTAATTTTTAAAAGAACCTCATTTGGGATTAATTCCATCATCCAGCGACAACTTTTAGCCGGCAGAGACAAATCCACTGTCGTCACATCATCTCTCACAATTTTTATTTTTAAATATTTTGCCTCAATCACTTTTTTAACCTTATTTTACTAAGCAACTTGATAGACATCATAGCGAGTCGTGCTGCCTTTTAGAGAATAAGTTGGAGATAACAGACTACTCGCTTTTATGGGACGCTTGACTACCACCCTTTTCTTGGCCACTTTTAAAACAGCTTTTAATACTTCTAATTCATCTGAATCTTTTAGATCTAGCGTTTTAAATATCTGCATTTCTTTTCTGGGCAGGGCCGATTTTTTTTTATCAGGATACATGGGGTCATAATAAATCACATCTGGAAAAACCCCATTCTCTTCGCAGAATCTTTTCAAGTCTATTGAATTCAAAAAATAAAGATTAATCTCCATTTTGCTTCGTTTAATTGCATCTAAAAGCATGAGATAAATCAAGGGATGCCTTTCAAAACAGGTTATTTTTGCACCGAAATATTTTAAAAGAGTTAAATCTTTTCCAGTCCCTCCGGTAATATCAAAAACCACTTGTTCCCCCTTATCTAAAAGGCATGCACGGGCCAAAGGTTCATTTTTTAAACGGTATTTTTGATTTTGATGATAGTTGAACATTTCATTTAAATCAAAATCCATGGGTGTTATCTTTGAATCCGAGGAAATTTGATACATGAGATGATCATTTTTAAAAATTATCCCCGAATTAATAAAGTTTTCAGATGGTGTAGGATCAAAAAACTGAGAATTTTCCAATAGAAATTGTCTAATTTCCTCATGCACTTTGTCTAAGATTTGTTGATCGTATTTTATCTTTGTGAATGTATTCATTTCTAGCTATTATAAACCAATTTTTATTTCTTCAAAGTCAAAAGGAACACATATGAACACAAATACGAATTTTGAGTTATTAAATTATGATCCCACAAAACTATCTCGTGAATTAACAGAGAATTATATTTGTTCCACAAAAGAAGAACAAAAACTTATGTTAGAAACCATTAATAAAAAATCTTTCGAAGATTTATTTTCACATATTGAAGATCAAGTCAAATTCAAAACTCCTCCTCAAGTCACATCCAAACTAAATTACTCAGACTTAATTGCTCATCTGTTAGAAATTTCAAAGATGAATAAAATAAAAACATCTTTCATTGGGGATGGATTAAAAAACTTTAAAGAAAGTGAAATCGTTCCTTTCGTTTGTTCACTTCGAAATTTAACTACTGCCTATACACCCTATCAGCCAGAAAGATCTCAAGGTACCTTGCAAACTTTATGGACTTACTCTTCAGCGCTTTCTATGTTGACTGGCTTTGAAGCGATCAATGCCTCTTTTTATGATCGCTCTACTTGTCTTTTTGAAGCGATTAACACGGCAACCCGCTTAGTAAAAAATGCCAATATTGCTCTGGTCTGTGAATCCATTTACCCAAAAGATATTGAAGTTTTAAAAACTCATGCAATCGAGACAGAAGTACAAATCATCACTGTTCCAATTGATAAAAAGCTGGGATTAACAAATATTGATGAATTGAAAAAATTATTAAATCATCATGGCGATAAAGTTGCGGCCCTTGTTTTTCCACAAGTCAACAATTTCGGAAATCTTGAAGATGCCCACACCCTTACCGATCTGGCCTATGATTTTAAAATTCAATCTATCGCGATTATTGATCCTCAACTTCTTGCCACTGAGGGACTACTTCCTCCTGTAGAATTTGGTTCAAAAAAACAAGGGGCCCATATGATTGTGGGTGAAGGACAGCATCTAGCGATCGCTCCAAATTTTGGAGGACCTGGTCTTGGTATTTTTGGAATTCGCTATAATGAAAATAATAAAAATGATATTCGCCAAACCGCTGGAAGATTTGTCGGTAAGGCCAAAGACCAAGATGGAAAAGACTGTCTCTGCATGGTTTTATCAACAAGAGAACAGCATATCCGTCGAGAAAAAGCGACTTCTAATATTTGCTCGAATCAATCTTTTATTGCTTCTATTGCAGGAGCATCCATCTTAGCTCGTGGTGAAAGTGGCATGAAAGAAGCTCAACTTATCGCACGAGACTATGCTCTTCAAATGAGTCAAACACTGACTCAATTTAAAGGCGTCAAACTTGCTTTTGATTCCACACCATTTTACAACGAATTTGTTTTAGAATTACCGATCAACACTCAAGAATTTATAAAAAAGGCCAGTGCTCAAAATATTCAAGTGGGAGTCGACGTGGGTCATCGAATAAACGATGGAAGAAATTTATTACTTCTATCCTTCTTTGATGTTCACACTGACGAAGATTTAGAAAAACTAGAAAATCTTTTTAAATCAGAGTTTGATTATCTTGAAAACGACGATTATATTCCAGAAATTCCTAATAATTATTTAAGAAAATCACCAGTGGGATTACCAGATTTTACCATTGAGGAAGTAAAAAGTTTTTATCAGAAACTAAATGATATAAACGTTTCTCCCGATGACAATATTTATCCATTAGGCTCATGTACGATGAAGTACAATCCCTACATTAACGATTGGGCGGCAAGTCTTCCAGGCTTCACTCAAATTCACCCTCAATCACCAATTGAAGATGCTCAAGGATCTCTTAAAATATTATTTGAAATTCAAGAAATGTTTAAATCAATCACGGGTCTTGCTGCCGTCACCACTGAACCAGTTGCAGGCGCTCAAGGAGAATTGGTCGGATTAAAATTATTTCAGGCCTATCATCGCGATCATGGAGAAGGACATTTAAGAAATATCTTACTTATTCCACGATCGGCCCACGGAACAAATCCTGCCACTGCGACCATGGCCGGATATATCACCAAAATTGAACAAGGAACTCAATACGGAATAGTCACTATTGAGGCCAATGAACACGGACAAATCAATCTTGAACAATTAAAATCATTAGTTCAAACCTATGGGAAAAGAATTGCTGGAGTGATGGTCACAAATCCTAACACATCAGGAATTTTTGAAAGTGAATTTAGACTCATGAGTGAAATGATTCATTCAGTTGGGGGCCTGGTTTACATGGATGGAGCTAACATGAATGCCATCGCTGGATGGATTGATCTTGATAAATTAGGTGTCGATGCTGTTCATAATAATCTTCATAAAACTTGGACAATTCCTCACGGAGGTGGTGGACCAGGTGATGGAATAGTGGCCGTTTCAAAAAGACTTGTAGATTATCTTCCAGGAATCCAAGTCACTTTTAAAAATGGAACATATGATGTGATGAAAGCGCCTAAATCCATTGGTACATTTCATCGACACTTCGGAAACTTTGCTCACAAAGTTCGTGCCTACGCTTACATTAAAGCATTAGGGGGTGAAGGTGTCAGACAAATGTCTGCTATGGCCGTTTTATCTGCTCGCTACCTTTATGAAAAATTAAAACCAACTTATCCAATTCTTCCAAGTGGAACTGAAAATGTGGCAAGAATGCATGAGTTTATTTTAACCATTTCAAAAGAAACTTTTGAAAAAATTGAAAAATCAGGAACACCAAAGGCCCAGGCCATCGCAAAAATTGGAAAACTCTTATTAGATTTTGGTGGACATGCTCCCACAGTGGCCTTCCCAGAAGTTTACGGACTCATGATTGAGCCTACTGAAACCTATTCTAAAGCGGAGCTTGATAAATTTGTAGAAGTGGTTAATTCCATCCATACATTAATAAATGAAAACCCAGAAGTTTTAATGACGGCTCCACACTTCACTCCAGTTAAAAAAGTTGATGAAGTATTTGCCAATAAAGAGCTACGTTTTATGCAAGATCTAAAAAATCAGAGTGAGATTTTTGAAAATAGAATTGATCCTATTAAGCTTTCAAAAATGAATACATTAGACGTCTCTAAGGAAATATTAAAGGCCCATCATTAAAAATGGGCCCATCAATTATTCTTTAGGAATAAAGTCTGCGGGATTATACATAAACTTATCATTTTCATTGATGTTTTTAATTGAATGAACATCTGAATGTAATTTATCTTCAATTGACTTCCAAATACGATGTTCTGTTTTTTGAGGATTTCTAAGCAGGGTCATCGTATAAGGACTCACCCCTTGTGCTCCCCTCACAATCCCTTCGGTGAAGGCCACTTTATAAAGCTTCATCGGATTTAGTTTTTTCCCATTCACAGTAAGTCTTCTCACTTTAAATCCGAGTGGTGTTTTTTCATATTCAACATTGATCCCTGAAAAAGTTAAGGGTTGACCAAACAAGCTTAAAGCTTCAAAGACAAATTTTAACCAAGCTCCACGAATTTCAGTGGTGTAAATATACCAGCCCTCTTTATCATCAATATCAAAAACTCTTGGCATAGAATTGATAATATCTCTTCGATCGATGGCGCCAATAGGATATTCATCTCCATTCATAGGTGGTGTGTGAATAGCAATATCAGCATTTGATTTTTCTCTTAAAACATCAGTAATAAAATAGGCCCATTTTTTTGGCCCTTTTTTATCACCTAATTTTAAATCACTAAAACCTATTTCTTTATATAACCAATCTTTTCCATAAAGATCATCTAGATCGCGATCAGCTTCTGCCACCACTCGCTTTAATGTCTCATCTTGCCCTTCATATTTCACTGGTACAAGTTCATAGCTAACCAGTTTTAAAGGCTTTCCTTTTTCTAAATCCACAATGGCCCGACCAAGATATTTCGTATGTTGACCAGTTTGCACAATTGGGATTTCTCTTTTTAATTTATTTTTTACCATCACTGGTTCAAAAAGAGTGTCATGAGAATGGCCGCTTACCATGAAGTCGATATACTTAGATGCTTTTGCCACTCTTTTGTCATTATAGGTCCCAATATGACTAGTGGTAAAAATAAAATCATTTCCACGCTTTTTTAAAATTTCTTCATATTTTAAAAGTGATTTTTTTGGAGAAGTTATTTTTACATCTTCAAAACGCCACGAAAAAAAGATGTCGGCCGCAGTAGCCCCTAAAATTCCAATTTTTAATCCATCTATTTCTAGTTCTTTATAAGGAAGTAATCTTTCTTTTAAGTGTTTATAGTGTTTAGGTATTTCTAAATTTGTTCCTAGTAAAAAGTAATTTGAATCCATTTCACTTAATAATTGATCAAGATCTTTAGGCCCCATTAAATAATCATGATTTCCAATAACCGCTGCCGTATAATTCATTAAATGATTTACTTCGAAAGATTTTCTTGCTCGATCGGCCATGTAATAAATATTTCCTTCTGAAAAATCACCCGCATCTAAAGAAATGGTTTCCACTCCTTCTAACTTCATTTTTTCTTTATAGTAGTCCATCAAACTTTTAAGTCTGGCCGCCCCACCTTTTGACCTATCATGAGTTGTTCCATCTAGGTAAGCATGGGTGTCGTTGGTATGAAGGATTTGATATAATTTTGCACTGGCCGCTTGGTTAATTAATAAAGATAAAAGAAAGGTCTTAAAAAGTGTCTTCTTTAGGTTTGCCATAATTCATCCTCGCTAACTAAATAATTTTTTATTTGTTCGGATCAAATAGCTCTTTATGTAATTATAAATTCAATAGACCTTGCGCACAAAATGCACCGGAAAATTTTGCTCCCCTTTCTAGTCACATTGTGCTAAATTGGTCGGATATCTTTTAAATAAATCGGAAAAAATCCTATGTTAGATCAAAACCAAAACGCCACTAGAGCGACCTTTGCGATTATTTCACATCCCGATGCCGGGAAAACCACCATGACTGAAAAGCTTCTTTGGTTTGGTCAGGTAATTAGGGAGACCGGTAAAGTAAAGGCCAAAGACGGTCATTACGCGAAATCAGATTGGATGGAACTTGAAAAAGAAAGAGGGATCTCTATTTCATCTTCTGTCATGAGTTTTCCATATAATGATCGGGCCATGCATCTTTTAGATACCCCTGGACACAAAGACTTCTCAGAAGATACCTACCGAACACTGACAGCTGTCGAGTCCGTTCTCATGATGATCGATTCAGCAAAAGGTGTAGAGGCACAGACGATTAAACTTATGGAAGTTTGTCGTATGCGAGATACTCCCATCGTCACGTTTATGAATAAATACGATCGGGAGGCCATGGACCCCTTTGCACTTTTAGAAAATGTGGAAAAAATTTTAAATATTCAATGTGTGCCAATGACTTGGCCTATTGGCTCAGGTGTAGACTTCAAAGGAGTCTATGATTTAAGAAATAAAACAATCATGAGCTTTAAAGATGCCAAAGATCCCTTTAATCCAACGGTGATTGATGCCAGCGATTTAAATGCTAAAACTGTTATCGATTTCATTGGAGAAAAGTTAAAAATCACCCTCCAAGAAGAATTAGAAATGGTAGAAACCTTAATTGGAGATTTTTCTACTGAAGAATATTTGCACGGTATTCAGTCCCCTGTTTTCTTTGGATCTGCCTTAAACAATTTTGGTGTGAAAGAAACTCTCGACATGATTGCCAATCACTCTCCAGGCCCCAAGGCCCGAGAAGTGAAAAATGCACCTTATGAAATAGATTCTAAAACTCAAATGATCGCTCCAGACAATAAAGAATTCACTGGTTTCATTTTTAAAATTCAGGCCAACATGGATAAAAAACATCGAGACCGCGTGGCATTTATGCGAGTGTGCTCAGGTGTCTTTACTAGAAATCAAAAAATATTTCACGTGAGATCTGAAAAAGATTTAAAAATCGCCGCTCCATTAATGTTTCAAGCACAAGATAGAGAGATAACTGAAATGGCCTTGCCAGGAGACATTATTGGTCTTCATGACACGGGAAAATTTCAAATCGGCGACACCTTCACGGAAGGTTCGAAATTTATGTTCACCGGTATCCCTTCTTTTGCCCCTGAAATCTTTAACAAAGTGGTCTTAAAAGACCCCATGAAGGCCAAACAACTTGAAAAAGGTCTTCAACAGCTTTCAGAAGAAGGAACAGTCCAGCTTTTCACTCGTCATACGACCAGTGAAAAAATTCTTGGTGCCGTTGGTGTCCTTCAATTTGAAGTTGTGAAATACCGACTTGAAGACGAATATAATGTTCATGCCGACTATGAAAACTATAGTTTTACAGGGATCAGATGGCTGAAGTTTGAAAATGAAAAAGATCAGGCAAGTTTCATTGATAACAATTCTAGTAACATCGTTTATGACAATAAAAAAAGAGTTTGTTTCTCTGTTCGTTCTGAATGGGATTTAAAACTCGCTCAAGAGAAAAACCCTAAAGTGGTTTTCTATAAAAATTCGGATTATAAATAATGAAAGATTTAAAAGAAATTATCGGTGATTATCAATTATTTTTAGACAATATATTTTTTAAAATTGAAGATATTGATCTTGAAGTGGATGATTGTGAACTAGATCATATTTGTTACAGAGTAGAAAATATTGATGAGTACAATTTAAAAAAAGAAGAACTCTCCACCTTATCTAAGCTTTTAACAGAGTCGACGGTCAATGGCAGAAACATCGCAACTTTTAAATTAAATAATCCAATAGAATACAAAAACAGAAAAATTTATCTTATCGAGTTACCAGCTCCTAAAGAAGAAAAAAATTACAAATCTGGTCTTGAGCATATTGAATTTGTAACTAAGCTTCCACTTGAAAAAATTGTCGCTAGATACCCTCATTTGGCCTTTGAAACTTACGGCATTAATAAAAGAATTAATGCAGACGTGACTTTAAAACTTGGAGAATTTTCACTTCGTTTTCATAATTTAAGTTTAGAAGATGTCATAAAAGGTGAAAGACCAAAAATCAGTCAAGCAAACTCATCAAAAAATAATCATCATAAAAATTCTAAGCACCAAAAGGCAAGAAATCATGGACGCCCAAAGCACCATAAAAAATAGATTAGAAAAAAACTATAAGCATCGCTTAAAGTGGGCCAAAAATGAATCTCTCACGGCCTATCGCTTATATGACAGAGATATCCCAGAGTTCCCCTACATTGTGGATATCTATGGAACAAATGCTGTCGTTTATGAGAAGACTGACAAAGTCATCGACGAAAACAAACTTCATCATTTTGATTTTTTATTAGAGGCCTTAAAAGAAATTACTCAAATCCCTGAAGAAGAAATGTTTTTTAAAAGTCGTTTTAAAAACACCGAAAAAAAATATGATAAACTCTCTGATGAACAAAAAGAAATCAAGATCACCGAAGGTCCCCTAAATTTTATCGTCAATTTGTCTGATTATCTCGACACTGGACTTTTTTTAGATCATAGACCTCTTAGAAAAATTCTACTTAATCAAAAAGCGTCTAAGATACTCAATCTTTTTTGCTACACCGGCTCCCTGTCTGTGGCCGCCGCTTATTTAAAAGAAAATAGCGTCACTTCTGTCGATATGAACAAAAACTATATGGAATGGGCCAAAAGAAATTTTGAGGCCAACCACATTGCATTAAACAAACATAACTTTATTGTCGACAACGTCATAAACTTTCTTGAAAAAACTGAGCAAAAATTTGATCTTATTCTACTTGATCCACCTACCTTTTCTAATTCAAAAAAAATGCAAGATGATTTTGAAATTGAACGTGATCAAGAGTGGATCATTGATCGCTGTATGGAAAACTTGACTCCAGATGGAACACTGTATTTTTCCAACAATAAAAGAAAATTTAAATTGCTTGAATCAATCAAATCTAAATATTCTGTTAAAGATATTACTGAACGAACGATACCCATCGATTTTCACGACAAAAAAATTCATCAAACTTATATTATCAAACACCACTTAAATTTATGATTGAAAAGCTTCATCCCATTTTATTAAAATCACTGAAAGAAAGTAACATTGAGCATTTCACTGAAGTTCAAAATATTTGCTATGAAAAGATAAAAAAAAATAGTTTAAACTATTTAATCCTAGCAGAAACTGGATCGGGAAAAACTTACGCTTTTTTAATTCCTTTATTAGAAAAAATCATTGGTCTAGCTAAAAAACCAACCAAAATTTTAATTGTTTGCCCAACTAAAGAACTCGCTTTTCAAATTACTTCCGTAACCAAGAAACTTTCTCGCTACACCAATTTTATCGTCTACAATTTAATTGGTGGTGAAAATTTTGATGAACAATCACGAAATTTATCAAAAGGTCAGCATATTATCGTCGCTACTCCGGGAAGACTAGTCGATCATATTGAAAAAGAAACAATCAAGTTCGATGAATTAAGTTATCTTGTTTTAGATGAGTTCGATCAAATGTTAGACCTTGGCTATCGACCGCAAATAGAATCTCTTTTTAATAGTTTAAAGGCAATCAAACAAATTATTTTAACTTCGGCCACCTTAACAGACGAAAATAAAATTCAACTCGATGTTTTATTTGATGAGTTTCATTTCGATAGGCCCGCAGTTATTTCTGAACAAAAAAATCAAATCAAAAGTAGTATCGAAGAAGTTTTTGCTCCTTATGAAAAAATTCATCAATATGGTTTTTTGAAGTTTCTCATCAAAGAATATAAAATTAAAAGCGCCATCATCTTTTGCAATACCAAAGAAGGGGCCAATAAGCTTTTTTCTGATCTGACTCAAGATCATTATCCTGTTGGACTTATGCAAGGAGATATGAGTACTCATGCGCGAAAAAAATCAATGGATAAATTAAAGCGATCTGAGATAAAAATTTTAATCTCGACAGATGTGGCCGCAAGAGGAATCGATGTACCTCATCTCACTCATGTGATTAATTATGATGTCCCTTTAAATTTTGATTCTTATGTTCACCGAATAGGAAGAACAGCTCGATTTTTAAATGACGGAACGGCCATCACTTTGTATGAAAAAAATCATGGTGAAAAATTCTTAAAAAAATTAAACATTGAATTTAGTCCAAAAATTTTTAAAAACTTCACCCCTTTAAATACGAAAAAGACCCGCTGACCACTATTTCAGGCAACTTTAACAGTCGGGTAATGTGGGCAAAATTGTTAAATTTTCTTACAAAAAAATATTTGTTTAGATTTATGCTATACTAAATATGATGAGAACTTTGCTTTTAGATAGCAATTATTTTCCAGTAAAGATCATCAATTGGCAGAAGGCCATGATACTTTTGTTTTCCGGTCGAGCCGAAGTTGTTGATGAGTACTCTGATAGAAACATCAGAACGGTCAAAACATCTTATAAACTCCCTAAAATTTTACGACTCTTTAGAAATCATCATCAAAACTTTGATGTGAAATTTACCCGCATGAATGTTTTTTATCGAGATGAATTTCAATGTCAGTACTGCTCAATTCAATTACCTATGGGTGAATTGACCTTTGATCATGTGGTTCCAGTGAGCCTAGGGGGAAAAACCACTTGGGAAAACGTGGTGACTTGTTGCAAGGCCTGTAATTCAAAGAAAGGGCCCAAGACTTTAAAAGAGGCCAAAATGAAGCTTTTAAAGCGCCCTAGAAAGCCTAATTGGTCAATAGAGCTCTGTTTACGCTTAAAAGACGATGACCCCATAGAATGGTGGGACTTCTTTCCAAAGAGCGAATCGGCCGCCTAAATTATCGGTCAATTGTCTCCTAAATACTTTGACCATTGTTAATCTAGTTTTAAGGACTTAGAGGCTTAAAAAAACAATTCATGGGAAAGCAAGTTTTTAGCGTAAAATAGATTCATGAACATTGATTTAAAAACTCTTATTAACAGTCACTTTAATGCAAAAAAAGATTTAAAAAGTGATGTAGAAAATAAAAACGTGGCCAATTTTGAAAATAAAAATGCCGGTATGGATTTGAATACCGAAAATGAAAAAATGAGAAAGTTGAAATTCAAAAAAAGAGAAGAAGAAAAAAAGAAAGACCCCTATCGCTATAATCCCCATTCAGATCAAAATCAATCAAAGTCTAAGGAAAAATCAGAGGAAACTAAAAATTCAGCTTCTCAAAAAGTATCAAAAATTTTATTCTAAGAAAAAAATTTCTTAGGAGTCTTTGGTGAATTTTTGGCTAATGAAAAGCGAACCGGATGTTTTTTCGATTGATGATTTATTTAAAAATAAAAAAAGTGGCTGGGAAGGAGTCAGAAATTATCAGGCGCGAAATTTTATGCGAGACCAAATGAATTTGGGTGATCTCATTTTATTTTATCACTCAAGCTGTGATGAGCCTGGAATTGCTGGAATAGCGAAAGTCTCTAAAACAAAACTTGTTGATCCCTTGCAATTTGAAAAATCTAGCGAATACTATGACCCGAAATCTAAAGAAGAAGATCCTCGGTGGATCATGGTTGAAGTGGAGTTTGTTGAAAAATTTAAAAATCTAGTGAGTTTAAAAAAAATTAAAGAGACTAAAGAGCTTTCGAATATGATGGTCATTCAAAAAGGTTCACGACTTTCCATTAATCCGGTAGATGAAAAAGATTTTTTCTTGATAAAAAAAATGGCCTTATAAAAAGGCCATTAAATTCTTTTTGCGTAAAAATTCATCGGCTGAGAAACTTCAACAGTTTTTCCACCTGCTGGACTTGGAAAAGTGATTCCGTGTAAGACATCTTTGATACAATCGCGAACTTTATCTGAAGTGAAATCTTCGCTGGTAATATTTGAAGAAGCGACTTTACCACCAGGGCCAATTTTAAATCTAAAATTAACTCTCCCTGAAACTCCATCAATATTTTTAGAGCGATCTAATTCATTTTGATAGCAATAACGAAATTGAGGAATATGCTCTCTTAAAAGTCTTCTAATTTCATCAGGGTTGATGATACTTAAGGCCACTTTTTCTGCTGGCATACCAGGAACAGAAACTGAGCCTTTAGATGCCAGTCCTTCAAAACCTCTTTTAGAATCAATTTCACCTTTTGTACTTCCAGTTAAGCTTCCGGTATTTTTTATCATCTTCGCCGGGTTAGTGGTTCCCGTGGTCGTTCCAGTGAAAAACCCAGATCCATTTCCACCACCTTCACCAGTACCAAGGCCTCCGCCTTTTCCCCCACCAGCTCCACCATCATCAGCGTGGTTTCCGACTTTTACTCTTTGAAGCCCCTTACCTTTTTTGATGATCCCATCTGTTAAATTGGTAAGATCTTTCCCGCCGTATGTATCACCTTGACCGCCCGTGTTTCCATCTTTCGACTTAAACTTTCCAGGTGCAGATCCAGATCCAACAGTATTTTTAGGTGTCTTTCTAAATTCATCACCTTCTTTATATTTTTCTTTAACTCGAGAAGCCGGGTCTCCTTTTTGAGGATTTTTCACATCTTTATTACTTAAAGGATTACCAACTCCCGTAGAATTTTTCACCACATTCTCTGAACCATTCTCAATCTTTTTTTCTACATTTGTTGGTGGAGCTTTCTTAGCATTATCATCCACCAGTTTATTTTTAATGATTGAAGATTTAGCTGGAGGTGTAACGGCCGTAATGGTAATTGGAATAAGCTTTGGGTCATCTTTAAGTTTGTGCTCAAGTTCAAGATGAGGAAGTCGAAGTAAAAAGAAAAATAAATGGATGATGACACTTCCAATAAGTGCCCGCTTATTAAACTTCTTCGCTTCTTGTTCAAGCTTTGAATCACCCGGAGTACTGGTTATTTTTTTTACAACACTCATTTTCTATCCTGGTTTATCCTATTTTTTGTTCGGATCCTCTTCGGCCGCTATCGAAAACTTCGTCGCACCTGCAGCTTTTGCCATATCCATTAATTCAACCGCACGGCCAAGTTGCGCCTTAGTGTCACCTTCTAAAATAACCGAATCAGTTTTTAATTCCTTAATAGTCGATTCGATTTTTAAGGCCACATCTTTATCTTCAACCGATCGACCTTGAATAGCGATCTTTCCATCTTGAGCAAGTGTGATGATCATAATTTCATCTTGCTTTTTCTCATTAGTCACTTGAGTTTTCGGTAGATCAATATCTAAACCAGACTCTAGTGCTGCAGTTGATGTCACCATGAAAATAATTAGAAGAACTAGCATGATATCAATTAACGGAGTCATGTTAATTTCAGCGACAATATGTTCATCATCACCTGAATTTTGATTCATATTTCCCATTGCCATAAGGCACTCCTTAAAAAATTATTTCTTATTCAAATTAAATGCTTCAGCTAAATCACCCACACCATTTCTAAATTCATTCATGGCCTCAGAAATTTTAACTTGAATATAGTTATAAAAAACAACCGCAAAAACTGCGACTAAAATACCTGCAGCAGTTGCGATCAAGGCTTCAGAAATAGAACTTGCTACGACAGCAAAACCAGATTTACCTGCGATACCGATTTGTTTAAATGATCCCATGATCCCCCAAACCGTACCGAATAATCCCACGAAAGGAGCAGTCGAACCGATGGTTCCTAAAACCCAAAGACTCTTTTTTAATCCCATCATGGTTTCAGACATTCTTCTTTGCATTCTGGCATCCCACTCTTCGTCATTTTTTGCATCTTCAAAAACGGCCGAGTGTGGTTTTGCAATAATTTCAGGACAATTTTTATAAAGCCACTCTAGCTCATTAAACTTTTTTGTTTGTACCATACGAAGAGCTTCGTCATGGAAATATTTCGCTTGTTTTCTAAAGTTAATTAAAAACCAAATCTTTTGAATGGCCACCGTCCAAAGTGCTACTGAAAAAATCAGTAACGGATACATGATAAAGCCACCTTGCTTAAAAATTTCGACCAAATTCATGAGAAATCTCCTTTTTTCTATAAATCAAATTGAAATAATCTTTTCAACTATTCGGAATTTTTTATTAATTATTAATATTTTAGACTAAATTTAAAAAAAACGAGAAATATTTTTACAGAGCCCGACTGTCTCACTCGGAAACTTTTTGAAATTTTCTGCTTAGTTGATAAAAAATCTTCTCCATGATTAAATAAAATCTATGAAAAAAATCATTCTAACAACTCTTTGTCTTCTATTATTAACCGCCCTAGCAAAAAATGATACGGTAGAACTCGATGCATTTTTAAATGCCCGAAGCTCGATGAATTTTTTGAAAGACACCAAAAATGTTGTCACCACACTACCAAAAGGAACTAAAGGTAAAGTTGAAGAATTTGTTAAACTACCTTCAGGCAATTTTGGGATGAAGATGACTGTTCTCGATGGAAAGCATAAAGATAAATCAGTGTGGGTTTATTACAATAACAAAAATCCCAAAATAAAATTAATCGATGAAGCAAAAACTGTTATCGATCCAAAAATTGA
>Ga0172367_10000624_pt1 | contig 54341 bp, 57 predicted proteins | sample Lak10m_FD_114542 | JGI IMG/M metagenome (GOLD analysis project Ga0172367, IMG submission 114542) | Freshwater microbial communities from Kabuno Bay, South-Kivu, Congo - kab_022012_10m | ecosystem: Environmental > Aquatic > Freshwater > Lake | place: Democratic Republic of the Congo: South-Kivu... | reverse complement strand
TTTGTTTGTGTAGATCCAATAATATCTGATTGATGTCAGATATTTTAGATTTTAACATGATTACTTGTTCTTTAATTACAGGATCCATCATTTGCTCTGTGCTGGTAAGATATAGTTGTATTCGGCAATACCACTATCTACAGTAATCATCATAGCACCTTGATCACTGATTTTCATAGTCATGTCACCGTCTAAGTTTAGGATACTAAGAACCTGTTGTACTGGCCAACTCCATTCTTGCTTAAGTTTACCTGTGACCTTAGGTTGAAAAACAAAACTACCTGCGTGAGTACTAGCATCTCCAAAGCTTACTACAAGGTCTTTATTCTCCACTTTAACTTGGAAAATAGTTTCTTCATTATGAACTTGTGCCTGTAGCTTAAGGCGTTGTGTACTACTTAGGCTAGGTGTAAATTCAATATCCCAACTTGATCCTTTAAACTTTACACTTTTTAGTTTTTCATTAATGATCTGTGTACTCATAAACCTATAGTCATTAATATAGTCTCTATCTTCATTTTCAAAGTGTAGGCCTGTAGGAATATCTTCTCCATTACGGTTGCTAACAACTACATCAATACTGGCATTTTCTTTATATTCTGGATTCTTTAACAGTAAATTAAGTTTATCCAAGTTAGGCATACCAAATATACCTTGAAAATCACCTACTGGGTTATGTGTTTTAGCTGTTAAAATTACGCTACGATCTTCTGCCATACTTTCAATAGTAGTATCTGTACCTTCACCTGTAATTTTTACTAAGGGCAAAAATCCTAAACTATGAGTATGTGTTACAATATCTGTTAAAATGTCTTTAATCATCATTATCTCCTTCGTTAATTATATTTAGAAAAATGTTATTTGTCAAGCTTCAAATTCAAATAGTTGATTGAATGTGTTCGATTCCTGCGTGTTTATAATCTTCCATTTTAGAACACCGATAAGATTTTCTAATTTACTATCTATAATGGTGTCTTCCATGGCAGCATGGTCAAAAGGTAACTCCTTAAACCATTGTGGCAATCTTAATTCATCTACAGGATATGCTACGCTGGTATAATTTAATGGATTAGGTTTTAGCTTACATACTACTACTTTCATACCATCAACGATATTCATTGAATATTTGTCACCATTCATACGTTTAAGAGTATTCCAGTTAATAGCAGCTCTAACGTGTCCTGGCATATTGGCCTTACCTAATTTCTTTTCTTTAGCCTCATATTCAGTAATGTTATTAGCACGACGTGGGCTACCCTTTTCCCAACCTGGTCGTAGTTTAAAGTTTAGCCTAAACTCACTTATATAGTCTAATACACTAGTTTCATCGTGTCCAGTAAGTACCATCTCTAATACTTGACTTAAAAAGTCCTGTATGAATTCTGGAGTATCAGATCTTTTAAGATCCAGTCCCATGGCCTTGATCTTGCCAGGCTTACCTTCTATATCCTGTCGTTTACCTTCTTTGTCATAGTACAGTACACTATAGCGTTTTTTGGTAATGAATAAACCCTTACTGGCCACTAGTTCACGTCCTGCCTTAATTACACTGCCCCTTGATTTTGGGCAGTGAAAGGCCTGCATCATAAAGTCTGGGAATGAAGTATTCACTACATCCGCTACACCATCATACAATTGTATAACAGTTTCTTTGGTCCAAGGTATGATACCTTTATCAATATCCTTTTTCAGTGTGCGATAAGCACTGAAGTAGGCACTGTCAGTATCACCATAAATTATGCTACGACCAACGTGGTCATATTCTCCAGTGATCACTTCATTTATCTTAGCAGCCATGTGCTTGGTAATTTGCCTGCCACTAAGGGTAGTACTTTGCCCAATACGCTTATCAAAAAACCTACACCCAGGATTAAGAATAGCGCCATAAAGACTGTTAAGGTTAATCTTTTTAACCAACTGTCGTTTATCCCAGTATTCTTCCTCAATTTTATTTCCAGCATTTATAGCCTCCTTAAGTTTGGCCTGCATTTCCTTACGTTCTTTGTACCAACGTTCAAGTAATCCTGGAATCACGCCTTCTTTTTCATAAGTAAAGATTGTACCGTTAGCACTTAACATCCATGGTTGATTGCTATCAAAGATTAACTTATATGCTTCAGCAGCACTTACTATGTCGTGACCACCTTCTTCCCAGTCAATAATAATTTCGGTACCTATCTCTTTATTCATTACTGCTTCGTATTCCATACTGCCAAAACGACCTTCCCATGATCCAGCAAAGCTTTTACCCTTGGCCATTTGCTCGTTCATATAAGCATCAGTCATCGTTTGGCGTAGTTGACCTATAATAGTTTCTGGGCCCATGTTAAGAGCACGAATGGCACTGGGGTATAGACTGTTAATGTCTACACTGCCTATCCAATCGTGTATACCTTCTTTGGGATGAGCCACATAAGCACCAGCAGCACTGCCATCATCACGCTCAGCCTTTCTAGTACGATTGGGAACTACTAGTCCTCTACGATGTGCTTCATTGATAATGGCCTGTTCTGTGACTGCCACAGCACCCATTGTAGTTTGTAGTAGTACAGTATTTTCATGAGCCAGTGTATTGGCTAGGTCAATAAACCTTAACTTTTTATCTAACTTGTCTAATAGAGCACAGTCTTGACGATTGTATTCAATAAACTTGGCAAAGTCAGTATTATAAAGTTGATCCAGTGTACCTTCATATACTGTCTTACGTTCACCTACTTCCATCTCACCAATAGCATCTAGTCTATAAGTATGTCTTTCTTCATAAGTATATCTGCGATAAAGTTCTAAACTATCAAGATGTACTCGACCAACTAGGTCATAGGTTGTAGCAGTTTTTCCAAACTTTTCATATTCTCTACGTTTGGGATAGTGGTTCCATAAACAAAAGCGTCTTGTATCATCCTTACTTAATACTTTGGTCACACGATTTACAGTGTATGGGATATCATATCCTTCACTGTTCCATCCTGTTAGTACATCAGCATCTTCAATCAAGTTTAAAAAAGTATCCAACATATCAGCTTCATTATCAAAGAGGTGTGTATTAGGAAAGTCTTTGACTAACTTTTCTGCCTCTTTAATATTTAGGCCTTTAGGTGGAATAGCTAGAGTTACTAGTGTATCAAGCCATTGTAAGTGTACACTGATGGCAGTTATTGGCATAAAGGCATCGTCTGGGCTAGCATATCCACGTTCTGGATCAAAGTCTACTTCAATGTCAAAAAATGCTACATTGAGTTTTGGCGCATCTGCATTGAGATATTGATCACTGAGGCAGACAAACACTTGATTAATATCTGCTTCATAGATACGTTTATTTGAATTAATTTTTAGTTCTTTGTGGAAGTCCTTTTGTGTTTTACAAATAGTTCTACTTACTGGGGTTCCATATATACTGGTATATTTTCCTTTGGCATCGTCCGAGTAAAATACGAACTTTGCAGGATATTCTTTAAAAACACGTTGACCCTTGCGGTCACGTTCCACAACCTTGACAATATCATTGTCCCGATCAAAATAGGCATCTACATACATTATAATCTCCCTTGTGATTTTGGGCTCACAAATACCATTGTAGTGACTTATGGCTCACTGGGCCTTACACATATACTTTAATTATGCCTACTACATATATTAAAGTAATAACTATCTGCATTACTGTTAGGCTCCACTTGCGCCATATTATACCTAGTATTACCCAACCAAGATTTCCTATCAACAATACCCAAAGGTTTAAGGGAAATATATTGAAACTGGTTAGAGCAACACCTGCTAGTAATACAATGGTACAGAGCCACTCAAATGCTGTCAGCATTAGATTTTTTTGGTAATATCCAAAATTGCTTCTACTTCTTTCCAATCATTATCGTAGTTGCTCCAATCACCCTTATGTGCGATTTTGATAGCACGATTGATAACACTGGTTTTTACGTTTAGTTCTTCGGCTACTGCTTTAACGGTTTCTTTTAGACCTTCTTGGAGATCTTCAATTTCACGAAGAACAGTGCTGCCTTCGTTAATCAATTTTTCCAATTTTGCTTTTTCTTCGGGTCCGTAAATTCTTGTGCTCATTAGTTGTCCTCTAATATACACTGATTATAAACAAGTACAGTATTAATGTCAAGGTATATGGTTTATTGTAATTGCGCTATATCTTGTTTAAGTTTGTTTATGGCTGCTAAAAATTTTTGTTTATCTTCGGCACTCCAGTCCTGCTGTGATAGTGCCTTTTCCAATGCATCAATTTTAGCCTGATATTCACGTTTTAGTTGAACTTTCTCTGCATAACTCATATCTGGTTTTTGTGCTATTTCATTGGCCTTCTCCTCGAACCAATTAGCCAATAATTCCAAACCAGCTGCTCCTACTGCTATACCAACACCAGCAGTGAATTTAGTAGCAGGATGAATGGCTGCAATAGCCGATGCTGCATTAGCTAGAGCAGCAGCACTATATGCCCAACCAGTCCAAGTATTACCTGCACCAAAGTTTTTACTGGCTAACTTTGAATTATCTATTGCACTGTCAATACTATACCCTAAATCTACGGCTCTTAATCCTACATTTATACCTTTACCCAATAAAGGTTTAGCTTTATCTGCTGCTCTAGATATATCTCTAGCAGCATCGCCACCTTTAACTATTTTATCAGTAAGCCGTCCACCTTGTCTAAAATCAGCAAATGCTTTTTGATAATTTTGTTGATATTCTGTTCTTCTAAGCAATTTGTCTAATTCTGGATCAGTACTGGTAAATCTAGCTTGGCCCACATCCCAAGTTAATGCATCTTTTCCTCTAAATATTCCGTATTTTTTTGGTTGATTATTTGGAATCTTAAATACTTCACCTGCTTCAGGTGGTCTGCCTAGAGTAGGTTCCCAGCCCATCATTTTTGTTTTTTTAGAAGGTGCAGTTGATGTGTTAGGTGTAGTATTGGCACTAGCCGTAGGAGCGGGAGTCGAGTTAGTAGCCAAAGTGTTTAAATCATTTATAATTCTAGGTGGAGCTCTTCGATTATTTAATGCAGGGTCTGTAGGATGTACACTACGCCATTCAGTTCCGTTCCACTGATAATCTAAACCATTAGAATGTTTAACCATAGTTCCTACAGGATGATTAGCTGTGGTAAGTTCTTGTAGTATATTTGCCAGTCTTCTATATTGCTGAGCCGCACTTTCTTTAACCTGTGGGGTGTTTAATATATTACCAATGACTTGATCCGCAGTTTGCTTAGCCTTCTGCACTTCGGCTGGATTTGGTTCTTTAGCAGTTTGATTAGGAGCAGTTGATGGTGCAGTTGATGGTTGCTGAGCCGGTTCCTGTTTTGGTGGAGTTGTAGTTGGAGTTGTTTTACCCTTCTTCCAATCACCAGGTTGTTGATTAGGAGCAGCAATTTCAGTAGGTGAGCTAGGTTTGAATGGTATCTTTTTATCTGCTATAGCTTGATTTAGGGCAGTTATTGTTTGATTACCTACTAATCCATCTACATTTAATTTATTATCTGTTTGAAACTTTTCTACAGCAGCCTTAGTTTCTGGACCATTATACCCATCTGCTCCATATTCAGGAAGTGCATCTGGATATAGGGCCTGTATTACTTTTTGTATATCTAACCATTCAGTACTAGGATTTTGTTTAGGAACTTTTAATGGACCACCTGCTGTAGGGGCAGGAGTAGTTGTTGTTGGAGAGCTAGCAGGTTCTGGAGGTATACCTGCTCGCATATCATCAGTTTCTTCTGATATGATATCTAAATATCTTCTTAAAAGTTCTGTACTCATTTGTATTCTCTTATAGTCCAGCTAGTTTTCTAATCATAGATAAGTCTACCGACTCCACTGGACCTTGTGTAAGAGGAGCAGCGACTGGTGCCGCTGGTGCCGCTGCTGGACTTCCTGATTTTGGTGCATTTGCCATTTTTACAGCATACTGCTTACCTTTCCATGTAAACACTTTTTCACCTTTGGCCTTTGCATCAGCAAACGCTTTACCAAATGGCATAGTATCTCTATTAGGTGGTTGAGCACTTGCTGCACCACTACTAGCTGGAGTAATTCCTGCAGGAGCAGGAGTGTCCATTTCACTACCAGTTGTAGGTTTACCAGGATTAGTATTTGGGTCTGTTGCAGGATTAGTAACTGCTGGTGTTGGTGCTGGTGCTGGAGTTGCACCTTGACCAATGTTTAATTCTGGAGTACCTACATCTGGTTCTGCGGCTGCTGGTGCTGCTCCTGCATTAGCTGCTCCTCCTATATTAGCGTCACCGCTTGTAGCAGGATCAGGATTATCTAATTGAGCCTTAGCTCTGCTACCAATCAAATTTCCTTGAGGATCTGTTCTATATTTCCAAGCGTGTTTTAGTGCAGCCATTGGATCACTCATACCAGGACCTGCTGGAACATCACCACGTTGTACATATTGTTGTTGGTCTAAAGGATAATTGCCTTCTTCCTCAATACCCATATCCTGCATTAGAGCACGGGCTATACTGCCCATACCTTCTTTTTTAGGCTTGTCATCAGTCTTATAAAACTTAGCACCTGGTTGTGCCTTTTTAGCAGCCTGTCTAGCATCATCCTGTGCCTTGGGAAAATTATCAAAGTTTTTAATATGATCTTGCCAGTTTTTGATTTTTTCCTGATCAGTACCGCCTTTGTATTCAACCACTGTAGCTGCTGATTCAGCTATAAACTTTTTACCTTGTTCAATAGCATCCATCTGTGCTATTAGATTTTTCATACTCATATTTTAATCCTTATCTGATCCATCGGCCTTTTTATGACTCTTATAGCCTTTGTTTTTCATATGCCAGGCCAATGCCCATGGGTTCTTTTCCTTACCATCCTTAGTTTTACCCTTGGTTAGTTCAGGATGTTTTTTCATAGCCTTTACCGTGCCCTTAAAACCAGGTGGGCTTTTTTCCATCAGTCCGTAACTGGCCAGTATACCTTCACTAATGCTTTCCATCTTTTTGCATGAACCTGCTTCGCCGCGCTTTTTACCTGGAACCTTTTTATATCCACTCCAGCATTTGTCGTATATTTTGCTATTTGGATGTGCTTCTCCTACACTTCTATCAGGATTGCCTAATTCACCCTGACGCATAGAATAATCTGTATAGTCAAAGTCATCGTCATCATCTTGGTCTATATGAAAGAATCTATCATAGGCTATACCAAATGCTCGTCTAAATAATTTAGGATCGTTTTTAACAATACGTGGCAGCTTTCTGGCCACAAGTTTCATATAGGTATTTTTATCACCGCCCTGTGGATATATGTCCGTAATTATTTGAGAAATATGTGATACCATACTATCGGTTTCATATGAAGAGCCTTCCTCCATACCTTGTTCATCTAAATCCTTTATAGTTCTTAGTTTAGTTGCTCCGGCGTCGCCAAGTAATTGATCAATCATGTCACTTACATGACTCATTCTTGCCCTTGTGTGGGCCTGTGCCTTCAGCCCAGCACGCTCTCCTTTAGTGATATAAATTTTAGCAACCTTTCTGGCCCATGCAAAATCTTCAGGATCATAACCAAGCTCATCATCTGCTTCCCATTTGGGCAACTCACGCAGGATTACTTTACCAATTTGTTCTCCGGCATCATTGGGAGCCTGCATTATTTTACTAACAGCAATTTTTTTGATTTGATTTAAATCTCCAATTTTTTGACCATTTGATGATGATATCTCTTGCCATACATCAACCTTATACCCTGGCAGTCCAATAGATTGTAAATCATTGTTCATGTTATTGAAAAAATTGTTGATTTGGTTTACTGTATTAACAATATTTTTTGCCAGAAGACTCTGAGTATTTGATGTATAATTAGCGTTGGTATCAAAAAACAATTCCGAGAAACCTCTTCCATGCCCGGGATCAATATTATCCCATCCATTGTCTTGGCCAATTTCTATAAGATGTTGTTCGATGCGGTCTGGTGTAAATTCTATTCGACCAGTCAATTCTTCAGGATCGTCAATAGAAGTTGGCATAGGCTTGCCATTGTATGTGACACCTTTGATTTTATTTGAATTATTTTCGCTAGCATAAGTCACTGCTACATATCCTGACACAGGAACTGGGGTAGATGTCTTTATATTGCCCATCATAGCGTCAAACTTTTTGTCGCCTGTGACTTCCACCACTGCTTTCTTTTCATCCTTCTTCTTCTTCTCAGGCTTAACAGGTTTAGCCACATCCTTATCACTTACTGGATAGTCTCTCAAATGACGAGTAGTAGCATTAGGTTTTTTCACAGCCTCTCTAAGCATTTGAATAAGTTCTGGTAATGATTTCCCTTTAAGACTAGCAGGCTTTAGATTCGGATATTTGTCTAACAAACGATTAATAGTCTGTTGTTTCATTTTATTACTAAAGTCTTGATCATTTGGACCGTCTCTATCTATACGATCAGTGCGTGGCATACGACCACCGAGGCTAAATTGATCATCTCTATCACGACCAAACCTACTCTCTGCTGCGCCACCTACCAGTTTGCCCTTGGGATAACCTGTTGGTCCTGGACTACGTAATTGTCCAGCCTGTCCAATTTTGTGTTTACCTAAACCAGCAAAAGGTATACTATTTTCATCTAAGTTTTTACCTTTATGTTTTTCTTTACCCTGCTTTTGATCTTTCTTTTTGTCCTTATGCTTACCTGCTCCAGTTTGTGGACGTAGTGGACCCTGTCTTGGCTTTTGTGGAACACGAGTATCCTCCATCATACGTTGTACAATACTACGAACCTGATCGTTACTTTCGTAAGTTTCTTGTACGGGTAGAGGGGCAGGTGGTCGTGGACGTTGTCTTGGAATAATGCTATCCAGTGCCTTCCGTGTGGCAGGGCCAATTCGATCAGCACCTACATATTCAGTCATTTCTCTACCACCAGCGACAGTGACTATTTGATAAGCATCGGGTACTTTTTGACTAATCAAGATCATTTTATTACTTTGTTGATCTAATACGCCAGCCATACCATTATATTGTATATAAGCAAAGCCATCACCCAACTGCCCTAACATTTGCATATTGGGAATGTCAGCCTGCTCAACTAGTTGGATGAAGTTTTTAATAGTCATTATGCTGCTGCTTTCTTCTTTTTAGCAATGGCAATAGCGGCCTGTTGTTTAGCATTTTGTGCTTCTGTTTTTAAACGACCATCTCGCTCAGCACTCTTTAACAGAGCTGCTCGATCTTTATAACTGCCACGCTTAACATCTTTAGCAGCATCCTTTTCACCCTTTGTTGGATTCTTTACGTGCTTTAACGGATTAAATGCTTCCTCCATACTACATTCTTTCATACCGTGTACTGGACAACTTTTACCTTTGGCTGTATGATTACACTTGGCTGATTCACTAACTTTTTTATCTTTTACAGCCTTCTTCATTGGCTCTTTTTTATTACCATCCTTGTCCATATCTAAAAAGTCTGGTTTAGCCTTTTTGCCTTCTTCAAATGGCTTACCTGATTTGGCTGCTGCCTTAGCACGACTGCCCCAAACTTCATCTTTAGGACTTTCTTTCTTGCCATCACCATCATAATCTTTTTTGGATAGTTTCTGACCTTCTCTAGTTTTTACATTTTTACCTGGAGGTGGAGCACTAGCACCATCTGGAGGACTTGGAACATTACCAGTTACGCCACCTTTAGGATATAGTTTATTAGTGGGCTTTGGTTGTGCCATAGTATTTTCACTAGTTTTCTTACGTATGCTATCTACGCTGTAGCCTTGACTCTTATGATCACGACCTGCACGATCTCTTACTTCGCCTTCGCTTTCACCTTCATCTGCATCATAGTGTACGTTTTTAGATTTATTACCATCTTTGTGCATAAGTTTTACACTGTACTGACTCCTAGTACTGGTATCAACTTTGCCCTTACGTTTATCTTTAGCAGTAAAGCCAGTGGCCTCATCTACCTTTTCATCCTTTTTCTTCATCTTTTCAGCCTGGGCCTTTTTAAGGGCTTTCATTTTGTCTTTGGCTTCCATTAGTCTGTTTCTAAGGATACGTTTTTCTTCAGTAGTGTACATATCACTCATTTCAAGTTTTTGTCCATATTCATTGAACTTCATCTCATATTCTAAATAGTGATATACGCTAGCCATATAGTCTGCGGCTTTAGTAATTTTAGCTTGTATCCACCCTTCTAGTTGGGCATTATCATCCATCATTTTAAATAGTTTTAATGCGTATCTAGCAGTTTTATAAAGGTCAGCCTTGGCCATTTTACCTTCATCTTCATTCTCTGGGGCGGGCAAACTGCCCTGCATAATAGGATCCATAAGTTACTCCGAATTTGTAATATTTATCGTTTTAATATTGTTCCGCCAAATAAGCTAATATCACTATCTAGTGCATTTTTGGCTGTTCCATTTTTATTTTTTAATGTTTCTATTTTAACTAATTTTGGTTTTCCGCCTTTATTAGTTATATGTGGGTTGGCTATGGTAACTACATTACCAGCACTGGTAGCTCCTCCGCTTGCTGTTTCATATAGTTCCCTTAGTCTCATTTATACTCCATATTGATTACGTTTAATTTTTGCCACAGGACTTACTTTATTAGTGCTTTTAAGTTCTAAACTTCGCATGTCACCTTTGTTTAAATCTTTGTATTTGGCACCTACTGCTTTACTGGCTTTAACAAACATTTCATGTTCTACTTCTGTATAAGGATGTATGGTTTTCTTTTTACCAAACCAACTTTTGGCATCTATGTCAGGAACACTTTTTCCATCAGTACTGGCCATAGCCTGTCCTAACTTAAAAGCCACGTAGTCGCTATTGGCTCTTTCTGCATCACTATAAATGCTTACACCGCGTGTGGATTCTTTTTGACGTCTAGTCAATTTACCTTGTTTACGCTCGGCCAGTATTTCTCTAATCTTCATTGCTTGAATATATCCTTAGAGCCAAACACCTGGCCAAACTTATCACCTAACATATTTTTTAATTTATCACGTTGATCTGCTCTAAGTACAATCATACCATTATCAAACTTGTAGCCCATATCTCTTAGTTTAGGCATTAGGTCAGTGGCCAATAATTTGTACCTAAATACATCTGGTTGTGCCACAGCATGACCACCCATTTGGCTATTTGGTTTACCAGGTATGGGCGCACGACGTCGTTTACCATCTAGACCAACGATAAAATGATCTACACCTTTAGGTTTAGTTTCTGGTTCTACTCCAGCATCTTTACCTTTATACAGTTTAAAACGTTCATCAGCACCACTACCTATAAGGCTTTTTAATTCTTTTAGTTCTGGACCAAAGTCACTGCGTAGAGAACTGAGAGGGAATACAAGTTCAGCAGCCTCACCGCCAATAAAGTCCACATCACGTATAGCATCTTCTAAGTCACCAAGAGCACTGCTGGCATCGGTAAATTCAAAGTTCACTCTAAGTGGACGACCTTTGCCGCCCTTCTTATCTCTAATGCCTACATTTTGACTACGCTGTACTACTTCTTCTGGGAACGTAGCAAAGTCACCTATAACCTGTATTAGATTAGTTCTTGGGTTTAGTTTGAATATAATATATAGTGTACCACTGGGCTGTTCTAATTCATATAGTCTCATTTCTTTAGCCTTCTTTTTTGGTTTAGCAGCAGCGAATTGTCCCATACGCTCCTTGGCCTTACGCATAAGATCCATAACTTGATCATCATCTATTTCTGGACTCATAGCATCACGCCATACTGCAAATTGTTCTTGTTCACTCTTAGTGGGATCTGTCAATACTTGACGCATTGGTGTAGCACGTGGGCCTTCTTCACCAGCACTGGGGTCACCTGTTTCTTGACGGGCTATAACATCCAAGTTATCAAACTTGAATGGAATGTCGCCTGCCTTATTAGGTTTACCGTTATATTGTTTAAGATATTGAAATGCCTGTTTTTGATCAGCACCAACAACCACTGTGACATTATTATAACCTTGTTGATTAAGATTAGTCAATACTCTTGTTAGATCAGGTAGTTCATCTGTAGCAGTTTGAAATATATGCCCTTGTTCTGGGAATACCTTTTTGTATATGGCCAATTTTTCTTCAGGTTGTAAGGGATCATCTGGACCATAAGTTCTACTCACTACAAAGTATGGATCACCGCCCATCTTGTCAGCATAGGTTATAACACTACTGGCCAACATCATATGACCCTTATGCCCCATACCTCTGCCCCAACCTACCACAGCAGTTGATCCTTCTCCTGTACGATCAAGTTCAAATAATTGTCTAAGCCTCATTCGCCTTTCCTTGGAGCCCAATTAGCTTGGTCAATTGCTTTGACAAATTGTCCAGGTAAGTCATTTTGAAATGCTACACCAGGATGAGCACTAACATATCCTTCTGGCTTGGTCTGTCTTATACCATTATGTGTTCCACTGCTTAAATTTTGAATCATTTCCAGTTTAGCCCTAGTTAGTAATTCTACAGCAGTTAATACAGCATCCATACCAGCACGATCTTTCAGTATCATATCTGCTTGTTTTGAACTGGTATTAGCAGTGACCCAATCAATAAATTTTTGTTTAACTCCTGGAATACGTAGGTTTTGATTATAAAATTTGTACAATACATCACCTGGTTTACTTAGTCCAGGCTTAGGAGCTAGGAAGTTATTGATTAGATTGGCATTTTCCTGTATATATGATTGAACACTATCTAAACTATTTTCTGTAAATTGTGGAGTTTGTTCAGTATACGTTGTACCCTGCACTATGGTATATGGGGTGCTCAAGCTTTCTGGGTCTGGATAACGTCCTTCATCGCTGCTGCCCAAACTTTCATAGAACCCTGTAGCAGCCACCATAACTTTGGCATTGCGAATCTTACGACCAAGATCACTATTTTTTCCTATATGGAATGTAGTAATATTTGGAGTGAACTCATACTCTTGCGTTTTTGGATTAAGTATTGGTTTGGCACTTTGTCCATCTGGTTTAGTACCTGGATAAAATAATAATCCACCTTCTAGGAATCCATCATCTGGACTGGCCTGTTCAAAGAAGGGCCAAAGGCTGGCCAATTGTTTGGCATATTGACGTCGTTGTGCTATTTGATCAGGATCAGCTTTACCTGTACCCATTAGGAACTTTTGTACTTCTTCTGCACTGCGGGGTATGGTGCTTATGCCATTTTGTAATTCTGTTTTGCCACGTTTAAGATATTCCCAAGCATTTTTAGGAATCATCATAAACTCACCATCCTGTTTGCCCCAATATACTACAGGGCTACCATCCCACTTAAGTTCTATATTACCACCTTGTGTACTCATATAACGAAGTCGTTCTACAGCATGTAGACCACCCTTGGCACCATTAGTAAAAACTAGATCTTCAATATGTTGATACTTGCGACCTATTGTTGGTGCTGCTGCTTCGAAGAACTTCTTCTCTGGACCTTTTAATGGCGCACTTTTCCAACTTTGTCCACTACTAGCCAAGCTATAAATCTTTTCACGTTGCGTTATAGGTAATGCATTCATTATACTTTCTACACTGCCTAAATCCTGACTACTTGCTCTTGGACCCAATAATCTCTGTGCTATCTCGTCCATATCAGTTGATATTAGGTTAGCTTTTTTACCTTTATCGTCTCTAGCAAATAAACCTTCATCTGGACTCCATAACATACCTTGACTGCTAGCGAGAGCATTCATAACCATCTGTTTGTGTACACCTTTATAAGGACTATCTTTTGGTATGCTATGAACATGGTATCTGTGTACCTGTTGTGCATTGGGCACAACTTTTATATCTACCTGATGAAAACTACGACCAAATGGTAATTTAACATGGACCTGTGTACCACTCTTTTTAGTATCAAGTCCTTTACCTTGTAGGAATCTTTCTAATTCTACTCTAACGCCCTTTGCATCTTGTTGTTGAAATACTTTGGCAGCTACATTTGCATCAGCCATAACATCAAGATCACCACTCATAACTCCTGGTGTAGGTGTTGCTCCACTACCTATACGATACAGTTTGATGCCTGTACCCTGTAGGTAACGTTCTAATTCTGTTTCTAACCTAGGTGCTAGACTTTGGTCAAATGGTTCAACATCGTCCCAAATATTACCACCTTCCTTAAGTGGCCTAGCAAATAGTTCACGAAGGATCATTTATATAAACCATCCTTAATATTTTGTATTTCAGTTTCGTAAATATGATGTGCTACTTGCTCTTTAAAATCTTCTTCTAAATTATCATCTAGTTCTCTTACTGGAAACTCTTTTTTATATTCATCGTAGGCTTTTTCGATAACTTTTTTAAATACTCTGTGGCTAAATTCTCCACCACTTTCATATTGTGCTTTACAGGTTTTTAATATAGGAAAAAAGTGACGACGATAAAAGTCATCATTATGATGCATGAAAAATACAAGATCTTCTGCTAGATCAAACTCGTACTTACCTTGATCATCTTTAATAATTTTACTGGGACCAGTGTTTAACATGTCCTCAATGGGCATTTCCCGATTCCCAAACATTTCAAATAGTTTCATATCACCAAGCCTTATTATGCTATGTTAATAACCATAGCCAGTCTTACTTAATATTTATCAATGTTTGTTTATTGGGAATGTCTATTTTTCGCTGACGACTCGATCTATACGCTGTATATTTGAGCCAATAAACATCTGTACCATACTTAAGCTCTTAGCATCTTTAACATAAAAGTAGCTATCGCCTACCCTATAACCACGCTTTACGTGGCGTTGACAGCGTTCTGGCATACGAATTTTGTCATTATCCCTACACCAATTAAAAAAGCTTTCGTTATTATCTATACGATTACTAATGGTCACTTTATAGTCATAGTTAATGCGTTTAAGATATATTGTATTCTTTTCTAAAACTGGAGTAGTTTCAGAAGGGATACTAATATATTTAATTTGATTTTTAAGATTTTTGCTAACTGAATAAAAATCATCGTAGCTATCTGTATAATAACTTACAAAAGGACTACTGACCATTACTTTATATTCGTGGCCAGCAGTCTGAAAAGTTCTTGCTATTAGCAATGATGTATCATAGTCTGACTTCTCTCCACTCCAAATATAGGGAGGAAATTTGTCCACACTTTTCCAATATAATATTTTACTAACAATTGATTCCATATCCTTATTCCTAAACATAGGCGCAAATTTAGTTACAAGAACTATTTTGTACCTATATTTGTCTAGGAATAGTTTATTGGTTCTCTTCGTGGGTAATAATATCAGGTGATTCATTTTCAGTTACTTTACTAGCTCTTACACGTTTTGTCACGGTGATTTGATCATTCTCCAAACCAATTACTGCCGAACCACCATCCTTAAGTTCACCAAACAGCATCATACGACTTAGAGGACGTTTGATCTCCTTGTCTATAACACGTTGTAGTGGACGGGCACCCATTTTACTATCAAACCCCTTTTCAATCAAGTGATTTATAGCAGCATCGTTAATACGTATGCGAATGCCCTTGTCTGATACTTGTCGTTTAAGTTCATCAATAAACTTAACAACAACTTTATACATTGTATCCTTATTCAACTTAGTAAATGTGATTATAGCATCTAAACGATTTCTAAACTCAGGAGCAAAGAACTTTTTTAGATCCTTATCATCATAGTCCTTTTCCTGTTTTCCAAAACCAATTTGATTCTTTTCAGCAGCCTGAGCACCAGCATTTGTAGTAAGGATTAGGATAATATTTCTACAATCTGCTTTCTTACCATTGCTGCCAGTTACAAAACCATTGTCCATCATCTGTAATAGGATTGTACTAACATCTGGATGACTCTTTTCTACTTCGTCAAATAATAATACACAATATGGATTCTCTTGTAATTGAGTAATAAGTAGACCTGCGTTTTCCTCAAATCCAACATATCCTGGAGGACTCCCAATCAACTTGCTTACGCTGTGTTTTTCTTGATACTCACTCATATCAAAGCGTATAAGTTTTACACCAAGATGTTTGGCCAAAGTCTTAGCTGTTTCTGTTTTACCACATCCAGTTGGCCCCATAAAAACAAATGATCCAATAGGCTTGTTTTCAGGCTTAAGACCAGCACGAGCGACTAGTATTTTATCTACAAGTTCTGTAACAGCATCATTCTGCCCAAATACTTCATCATTGATTTGCTTTTCAAGATTAGCCAAGTTATTGCTCTCTGTTTCAGCAATTTGTTCTTCAGGCATTTGAATAGCCTGACTTAGCTCAAATTGAATTTCGTGTTCACCAATAATACGTTCCTGATCTAATTTAAGATTGAAACGACTACAGGCGCAATCAATAAGGTCAATTGCTTTATCAGGTAATTTTTTATCTGTTTGATATTTTACACTGAGTTTTATAGCAGCTTGAATAGCATCATCTGTAATTTTAACTTTATGGAACTGCTCGTAGTATTTTTTAACACCTTTAAGGATTTGAATAGTTACATCGTATGTTGGTTCATCCACCGTGATACGTTGGAACCTACGCATTAGAGCACGATCTTTTTCAAAGTACTTGCGGTACTCTTCCCAAGTTGTACTGGCCACTACTTTGATATTACCCTTGCTTAGAGCAGGTTTCATCATGTTAGCAAGGTCATTAGCACTATTACCTGCACTGCCTGCTCCGCTGATCATATGAGCTTCATCAATAAACAATATTGTTTTACCCTTGGTCTGTAGGCCTTTGAGCACTAGTTTAAAACGTTCTTCAAAATCTCCACGATATTTACTACCAGCTAACATGCTGCTAATATCTAAACTATAAACCTTGTAATCCTTTAAAAATTCCGGTACATGACCTTTTTCAATATTAAAAGCCAGTCCTTCTGCAATAGCAGTTTTGCCAACACCTGGATCACCGACTAGCATAACATTATTTTTATTACGACGACCCATGGCTAAGGCAATATTTTCCAGTTCAGTGACTCTGCCTACCACTGGATCAACTTTATTACGTTTGACAAGATCATTCAAATTTGTGGTAAATGCTTTTAGGGCACGATCTACTTGATGATCAGTGACTTCCTCTTCTTCAGTTTGTACTTCACTATTGAGATAATCTGCAAACTTATTCTTATCTACCCCAGCCTGTTGAATATAATAACTGGCATAGCTACGCTTCTCACTCATAATACTTAGGAATACATCACTTAGTTCCATAGTTTGTCGACCATTGAAAAGAGCCTGTGTAAAGGCACGATTAAGCACACGTTCTACTGCCTGTGTCTTTTTTGGTTTAGTGGCTTCTTCTTTAATAATATCATCAAGTTTATTCTTTAAGTAGTGCTCTAAATTCTTTTTAATGTATTCTGAATCAGCGCCATATGTTTGTATAGTATTAACAAAATGCTCTTCACCTAACATTGAGTATAATAAATGTTCTAATGTTAAGTATTCATGTTTATAATTTTTAGCTAGTTCGATGGCCTGTTCAAAAACTTTTTTAAGATTGTCGCTGGGCTCTACCATATTTTTTCCTTATTTTGTCGAATTTTTTCATAGCCATACTTTGCTTGAGTTTACTTACACGATCTGTAAAACAGATACCATCTAAATGATCTAGTTCATGTAAAAAACATTTAGCATCTATGTCATGTAGTGATATTACACAATTATTGCCATCGCTGTCAAGATACTCGGCAACAACAATTTTTGGTCTTTTAACTGGAATAAGCATTTTAGGAAAGCTCAAACATCCTTCAATTGACTCCAATAATTGATCACTTGCTGCCTGTAGCCTTGGGTTAAACATGGCAAATGGTCCTGTTTCTAAACTAATGTCTCTAGGAAAGATAGTAATTACTCTAGCTCTAAGCCCAACTTGATTTCCACTAAGACCTATACCTCTTTCTTTAACCATTAGTTCTATCATTTCTTTTTCAATTTGTTTTGGATCCATTATGGGATTCTCAAAATCAAAATCAGGCATTTGTTCTCTTAGTATGTCATTTGGAAAGGTTATTAAGTTCATTTTTTATATCCAATAATTTTTTCTTTATCTTTTCATCGTGTATTGTAGGAATTTTAATGTAAATTATAATTACAAAATCTCCCTGTTGTCCAGTAGTAATATTTGTGAATCCTAATCCTTTAGATGAATATTCACCACCGTGTGTCATTCCTGGACGAATTTTGATATTTAATAATCGACCATCTATTGTTTCCACTGGTTTATTACATCCTATCATAGCTTCAATAGCATCAATTTCTATGATAGTAGTTATGTCGTTATTTCTTCTAGTAAAATTTAAATCCTCTGCTACCAAGATACTAACATTTAAATCCCCACGAGCCAATTGAGGATATGTGTCATCACCCATACCTTTAAATTTTAGTATATGTCCACTTTCAATTCCAGGTGGTATATTAATTACCACTGTTTCCTTACGTCCAGAAGGTAAAGCATAACTAGCTTCAATTTCCTTGCCAATAAAACTATCAAGTAGAGTAATCTTACACTTGATATTAAGATCTAAATTTTTATTTCTTACATGTCTACGACCAAAATCAAACCCTGCCCGTCCTCTAAACATATCATTAAATACGTCGTGTATATCTTCAAAACTTCTAAAGTTTCCATTAAAGTTTTGTTTAACATTGATTTCACTGTCGTATCTATTACGTTTATTTGGGTCACCTAACGTATCGTAGGCTTGACTAATTTTTTGGAAGTGGCTTTCATCACCACCTCTATCTGGGTGATGTTCCATGGCCAATTTACGATAGGCTGTTTTTATATCTTGTGCTGTTGCTTCTCGGCTAACGCCTAATATGTCGTAGTAGTTCATAAAAATTAAGGCTGTGTGTAGCAGCCTTAATATTTAACCTACTAGATTAAGTTTGTGTTATTTTTTTGCGTCTTTTTTAGCATCTTCAATTTTAGTAGCTTCGTGCTTTTTATGGGCCTTAACTTCCTTACATTGTTGTTTAGGCTTGTTAGTTTTTGGGTCCATTACTGGCTTACCATCTTTACCCTGTACATCAACACATACTTTACGTGTTTCTGGTTTAGCATCATCCTTCTTATCTGCTGCGTAGGCAGGGATAGTTAGTGCTAGACCTAATACAAATGCTGTTAAAAATTGTTTCATAATCGCTCCTTATAGTTCTGGAAATGGAGGTTGACCAGGCATTGGTTTACCTCGACTGCTATTGCTTACTTGACCCCAAGCATCTGGTTGTGGCATTGCCCCAAAAGCAGGAGGCGTACCAAACTGTGGAGATGCTCCAAACCCACCTCCACTAAATGTTGTAGTAGTTGTGCTCATTGTAGTAGGCGGCGGGCTCACTGGTGGAGGCTTGTTGGCTGCTTCTAGTGCCTTGGCCTTTAAGTCCTTATCGTTACCTGCTAGCATTATACCACTCAGTGTACCTGTTAAAAATGTAGCAATAGGCACAATCAATTCAAAAAACTTTTGATCAATTGGGCTTATAGCGTTGAGTGGCTGTGTTACAAATATCAAACTATACAATACTACAAACACAATACCAGTTAGTGTCAGACTCAAACAAATTCCGATGAAGAATTTGAGTCTAGCCATCAATTGTTCTTCTGTATAAATCAGTGGTTCTTTACTTTCCACAATTACCTCCTTGTGTGTTCGTCCCCCAAACAGGCGTTGTAGGACCGAGATTAGGGATTTGACTGCCATCTTTTTTTCCTAAAGTTCTTGGGTCTATTTGACCTTTAAATACGTGTTCTGGGCAAGTTCTTGTTACATCGCATTGTGGTAATTGGCATATTGGTTTATCCCAATTTTGTGGATCTTGACAGGGATATCGAAACCTGTCTCCACCAAATGCTGCTAGTCCAACCGGTAAAAATATCAGTAGTCCTAACCATTTAAATAACTTTTTATCCTCTGCCATTATTCGCTCCCAATAATGTATTTACTTTATTTCTACACTATCTTTAAGGTCGTTATACTTGTGTTCTGCTGCTAATAAGTCCATATCACGATCAGAAGATTTCTCAGCCCGTTTTATATCTCGTTCGTAGGCCCGTTCTATTTGAACTAGTGCCTTAGCCTGTGCTTGCCCTAGTTCCCGTCTAATACGATCAAACTCTGCTATAGCATAACGTGCTCTACGTTCAGGACTTAAAAATAAGTTTAGTAAAGTTTCAAACATATTACTGACATATACCGTTAGTTAAAAGTTGACTTACCGGGCATACATTATTATTAGTGCTGGTAGTATTGGTAGTTGTAGTAGTAGTTGTAGTAGTCGTACCACTTAGCTTACTTATTGCTGTATCTAAAGCACTACGGTATCCGCCAGTTACAGTAGTAATATTATTACTAGCCTGTGTGCCAAGACTAGTTATAGTAGTGTTAGCATTGTTAGTAGCAGTAATAAGTCCATTTATACTAGTCGTGCCTAAATTAGTGGTAGCAGTAAGTCCAGCATTAGCAGCATTATTAACACCTGTGATACCTGCTGTACTTATGCTTGTAGCTGCCGATAATCCTTCTTTAGATGTACTTGTAACACCGGTAATACCATTATTAGCCACATTGGTTACTGAGGTCATTGAACTGTTTGCTATGGTTGTAATAGCAGTGTTAGCAGCACCTACTGCATCAAAACCAGCCTTAGCAATATTTGTATTACTGTTGGCCATATTTGTACTCATAGTAGCAAATGTATTATTAGTGCTTTGAGCAGTAGCAGCGGCATTATTACTTTGTGTGACTGCTATTTGTCTTTGACTGTGTATGCCATAAATTTGTGTAACACTTGGTAATAGTACACCTGCCCATTTAAGAAGTTTTGTATCCCAATCTTCTGGAGCAGCCACCTGTTGCTGTGGTCTTGATCCTGCACCACCCTGTCCCATTTGTATACTTAATACTGCGGCTACTTTGGCAGCACTATCACCGTTCTTGGCTATTTCAAGTAGTGCATTATATCTTGCTGTATCTGCAATAGCATTGGCCTGTGCAATTTTAGCCTGGGTATCTGCATAAAGTTGATATGAGCTTGGACCAGAAGCACAGCTGGCCAATAATAATGTGGTTCCGAGAACTAAAATTGACTTTTTCATATTAATCCTTCCATTTATGAGTTTGCCATTCCTTACGATTTAATTCGTACCATTCTTTCCATTGATCATTTTTTAAACTACATTCATAGTATAAACCATAATTTTTTACTATTGATTGTAATAGTTCTGTTACTGCAACCTTATCACCTTGAATAGTTTCAAGATCTGGACAAGGTTGTAGTAATGTGGTATTTTTTTGTTCAGGAAACTTGCGCCATGTGGGCAAATATTGTGTCATACTGGCACAGCTGGTCAGTATCAAACATGCTAGAGCTAATGTTATTTTTTTCACTTTTTAGCTCCTTTAGCCTGTACTGCCTGATTAATTTCATCTATTACTCTTTTTGGTATAGGACAATTCTTAAGTGAATCTAACAATTCATTTATCTGACCTTCGTATTCTTTTTTCTTATCTTCGCTCATATTTTCGTATTTTTTACGTTCTTCATCACTTAGATTTTGTATTACAACCTGAGGAGTAGGTGGTGTTCCACTGCTATTCCCTTTCTTTAGTGCTTCTTTTAGAGCAGCATCAAGTTGACCTATATCTTTGTTTCTTTTATCATTAGCAGCTTTTAAGTCATCAGCAGCTTTTTGTTGAGCCTGTGCCAACTTGATATTTTTTTCTTCTAGCTCTTTATCTTTCTTTTCAGCCTCTAGCCTAGCTGTTTCTATCCTATCCTGCCATATATCATTTATAGCAGTGCCACCATACATAAAAACGCTGCCTATTATTACTAGTCCACCAACGGGTTTGACAAACATCATATAAGGACGTAGCGCTGGAATATAACTGAATACACTGGCAAAGAAAAATGCTACAAATCCAACTATGGCCAATAGTATCCAAAAATCACCAGGTAAATTAAGTAACCAATGTTCTACAAGCCACATTAACATCATGCTACTCCGAATACATGCAAGGCATGTTTATAGTGCTTTTCACGATCTGCTAGACCAATAGTACCACCGTTGATCTTTTTAGTTAATGTTAGTATATCACCTTGGTCAGCCCAAGTGTTAAGATTGTTCATCTCCCAAAAGAAGCAGCCACTCTGTACAGCACCTTCAAATGTTTCTAAATATTCGCTGGCTTCTTCAACTGGAATATCCAAACTTCCAGCAAAGAAAATATAATTGTTCTTACCAGTAAGTTGTATTAGTCCTCTGCCACAATACCTATAACCGTCTCCACTAGCCTCATCACCGTTGCCCATACGATTAGCATATACACGATTAGCAATCTTTTCTGGCTTGTTAGCATAGGCAGCAGCAGTGGCATCATCTGTAAAGTATTTTGGGAATACTTTGCGTAGACTAGCTGCTTTATAGTTTAAGTTTTCTTTGAGAAATTTAAAGCCACCACTCTCGTGAGCGCATTGAGCAATGAAGGCTGCTACTCGTTGTGGGGTATTAATTTGATATTCAGGTAGTATAGTATGTAAGGCATTGTACCAATACTCAGTGTAAGGGTTACCTGGTATCATTTGTTTTAATTGTTCTTTTGTAAAGTCAAAAGTAAAACTCATCTCGCTCTCTCCAGTACAAGGGCACGATTTTCATTTTCAAATACATAAACATCGTTGACCTTGGTTATGTTATAATTTCCTAAATATTTTGTATAAAAAATACTTTCACTAATAGCTCTAGTACCAATGTCAATACGTCCACCTAATCGTTGATATACTTCATTAGTTGGACCAAAGTCTTTAATACGCATAATTACACTTTCAGCAAACATTTTATGGAATGTTATATCATCTTCTAACACTTCTATATTGTCTACATAACTACGACTAAAAAAATTGCTAAAGTTGTTTAATCTATTTTCCTTAATACTTATTGAGTAAGCATCCTTATCTAATGGTACAGTATTTCTAATATTTTGTTCATCTGCTGGTTGTGTTCTAAAACTTTTATAGTACCTAAATCTAAAATTTTCTATATTAGTTAATTTTTTTACAGCATCTAATAGTTCTATCAAACGCTCTGGAATATGTTTGTCACGCTCAAGTTCTACAAATACTTTATATTTGCCAGTATCAATAGGCCCATCAGTGGCATCAGCATCCACTACCCAATCAAATCCAAGTTCTAAAAAACGTGCCAGATCATCTGCAGGTTCTTTATCATCTACATTAAAACTGAGTACGACCATTTTTTCATCGTCACCAATTTTACTTTTATAACTGTCTATTTCAACTACGCTGCTGACTAATAGTTTAAGATCACCTGCCAGTAATGTTTCATTGATCTGCATTACATTGGTGCTCCTGCTACTGGTGCTGCCATAGGTGCTGCTGGTGCCATACCTGGTTGAGCTGGCATCATACCTGGTTGAGCTGGCATCATACCTGGTTGCATTGGTGGAGCCATTGGTGTAGGCTGTTGTTTCTTTTGGTCGCCTTTACGTTCTTCTCTGATACGGTCCATGTAACTATTAAAGATATCAAATACTAATTTTTTAGGCATTAGTATTTTTACAACCCATACAGGATGTGCGTCTAGTTTACCCTTTTTAGTACCTGGTCTAAAATCATCTGGAGTGCGTATTTTACGTGGCTCTATTAGTTCATCTCGAGTAAACTTTACTCTACAGCCTATTTCCATAAGACGTTTAGCACCATCTGGATCAGGCATTTTATTCTTTGGCCACATGAATTCAGCACTAACCCAATGTCTACTTATCTTGGGACCGCTGAGTAATTCACCATCTAACCAGTTTTTATATACGTAGATATCCATTTCATCCAGTACTCTTTCAAAGTCTTTAAGCACAGCCAAAGTACTATTGTTGTTATAGATGGTATCTACGTTGCGAATGACGTCTAAAATATCTTTCATAATGGGCCCAGAATTTACTATATTATTTATCGTGTTAAAATTCTAGTGTAACCTTATGATAATTAGGTAGAAGGTTAAATAAAATTGTAGGACCTCTGTAGATATCGGGCGGTACTACAAGTCCTACTTTTCTAAGTAGGAGTTACTGGATGAGCAAAAGAGTGAAAAAACGCTTTACCTCAAATGTGAATGTGATTGATTTTGCCACATTCATCCCGCAAAAAAATTGCAGAGTACATCTTTACCCTCGCAATGAAGCACAAAAAACATATATTCAAAAACTACAGAATGAAGATAATAGTATATTATTTGCCATAGGACCAGCAGGTACAGGCAAAACTCTGCTAGCAGTTCAAGCTGGAATAAAGTTTTTTCAAGAGGGCAAGGTAGACAAGCTCATAGTTACAAGACCCGCCGTTAGTGTAGATGAAGATCTTGGCTTTTTGCCTGGCACATTAAATCAAAAGATGGAGCCATGGACTAAGCCTATATTTGACGTTTTAGGAGAATATTATAGTCAAAGAGATATAGTAGAAATGTTAAGTGAAGGAGTTATAGAGATCAGCCCCTTGGCCTATATGAGAGGACGCACTTTCAAACGTTCCTGGATTATAGCCGATGAGATGCAGAATGCTACAGCAAATCAAATGAAAATGCTGCTAACAAGATTGGGAGATCAAAGCCGTATGGTAGTCACAGGAGATTTGGCACAAGCAGATCGTCTTGCTGACAACGGTTTGATCGAATTTTGCAACCTACTGGGAAATCGCAAAAAAACAGAACACATCGATATCGTTAGATTTGAAGCCAAGGATATCGAACGTCATCAAGCCGTAAAGGAGGTATTAGAGATATACGGTGATTAATTAATAGGTTGATTTTGGGCGTCTACTTCTATCCAAGAATAGTCGCCCATCCATTTCATCCTAGTCATATATTCATATTGTACTGGAGGTCCGCTACTCCAATCGTTAGGACCCAGTATACTTAATCTTGTACACTGATCTTTTGTGTCGTACAAGAGCCAATACGTATTCCCATGAGCAATCTGAAACTGATACTTGGCAGCATGTACAGCATCAGTAAGTTCTAATCTACGCTTGATTTGATCAGCCTGTTTTTGTAACACTGCCACAAGATCCATAATACGTTGATATTCTTGTTGAGCATGTAGACGTGCTACATTAAGCATTATGTCTTTTTGTTTCTCAACAGGAACAAGATCAAAAGCAGGAGCACCCACATCAGTAGGATAAGGAGTTACATTTTTGTTAAAAAAGTTTACAAGTCCTGTGCCTAACTCTGCATCAAAACTTGTACGTCCCTTGGCACTATTTGGTTTATCAGTCATTAACATGAGCCAGTCTAATCAATGTAGCAGCAAGATTAATTTCAGGATCGCTAACCAGTGTATGATCAACAAGTCCCTGTTTAATAATTAAAATTGCTTTTTCTTGTTTAGCATCATCACCAAATAGTTCAATATTATCATAAAGCCAACGATAGATATCTTCCATTTCCTCTGGTCTAGCTTGGCTACAAACTAGTTTACGAGCGTCACCGATTTTACCTGCTTTAAATAATTGTACCATTTCTATTTTATAGTCAGATTCAGTATTGTCATCTGTATCTGGTGGCAGTAATACATTATTAATACAATTCATTTGTACACTGTTAATACATTTTCGCAAGTCAGGATATGAAGCCTTTACTATAGTATCTAAAGTATCTAGTTCAAATTCTATATTTTCTTCAACAAGAATTGTGGCTACCCTAGCTGTAAATTCTGTTTGATCTATGCGTTCAATATGAAAGCCTTGACAACGACTGTGTAGAGCAGGAATAACACGATTAGGATAATTACAGGTTAAAATAAATCTTGCTGTGGTATGATATTCCTCCATTACACCACGTAGAGCTGCCTGTGCGTTAACACTTAAGTAGTCAGCCTCATCAAGCAGTATAACCTTAAAATCACCAAATGGAATCATTTGTGCAAAGTTAACAATACGTCCACGAACATCATCTACGCTATTAACACGACTAGCGTTGATTTCTAAAATATCTAAATCATTTATTTCTAATTCATTCAATAAGATTTTAGCCAATGTAGTTTTACCAATACCAGCATTACCACTGAATAATAGATGTGGAATAGTACGATCTTTAACCCAAGTTTCAACTTGTTTACGTTGATGATCATCTCTGAAAACGTACTCAGAAAGAGTACGTGGTCTATATTTTTCTACCCAAAGTTCACGCATAATTACCTCTTAAAAAAGTTTTTAACAGCAGTGAATAAATTATAAAATCTTAAGTGATGATTGTCAAGAAAACTTGGATGATGTGGGCATCTTCCCTGCCTATAATCACAGGCAGGGCTATATTCCTTACGGCAAATATTACATTTAAAACTCTGAGGGTCGCTCATCAGCTACAGCCAAAATACAATCATTATCAATACGACGAATTACAGTTTCCTCTCCATTGGCAGTTTCAACATTAATGCCTCGAGTCCAACGGCCGTGTTCAACTAGAACCCAATCACCAATTTTGACATCTTGCTGTTCATCACCCACAGCCCAAACACGACCCCATCTTGGTCTAATGCCTTCTGTTTTTCCATCATCATTTAATAAAAGAATTCCAGTACTGGTAGTTCTATTATCAAAATCCATATTGGATACTAGTACATTATCACGAATTGGAGTAATTTTTCCTTTAATCATAAGTGCCTCTTAGTTAGTTCCTTTGTAGTATTGATCTTGAATTTCCTCTCTACGACGAACAATTTTGCCACCTGGACCAAGTTCGTCACCTCGAGCATTCATTTTGGCATTACCTACAGCCACAGTGTTCTCATTCATAGTACGAAGTTTTTCCATATCAACTTCTCTACCCTGCATACTTCTATAAACTTTTTTTGGACCTTCTTTCATAGTATTCTCCTTATCTTAAAAATTCCCACCAATCTAAATCATATTTAATTGGATCAATTTTATGTATACCTATTAAGTATAAAACATAACTGGCTACACTGCTTCCTCGACCTACACCCCAAACTATATTGTTAGCTCTTGCTGTATCAACAAAGTACTTGAGCCAACGTAATAAATCCATCATATTCCTTACTTCAAACTCAAACAATTCATCTCTAAGTCTTTGGTTACGATCATCCCAAGGGGGAATTTGATTGTACAACCAAGCTTCTATATCCATTTCTTTATACTTATCAGGCATTATCCATTCGCTTTGACAAATACTATCATAGTCTTCGATATTGATTTCATATAATGAATTATCAATAGTTTTAGTCTCAGTGCCTAAAATTTCTAGTTTATTATCTGTGTAAACTAGTTTTATTAGATCAGTTTTATTTTGATAAACAAGCTCTAATAGATCCTGTTCTTCGTAGATGCAGTGACCAAATTTATCAGTTTTCATACTATATTTTAGTTTACACTGATTAAATTGTCAAGTCCTTTATCACTATTTTTCTTAAATTGTTCTTCGTAAGTTCGCATTCTGCGCTCTTGTAATTCCATTTTATGCAAATCAATTAGTTGAATAATTTGATACTTTAGTTCTCCACTCATTGGCATAAAATACTTTCTACTTAATTCCTGTATTTTATCTTCTAATTGATTATCTGTTAATTTGGTTAAGTCTACTAATGGATTCATTATACACCTATAAATTTATTAATATAGTTCACGAATACTGTTAACCCTCCATCGTAACTCCAAACTTCTAAAACATGTTCATAATCATTTAGATTTTCGCTTAGATCTACAATAATACTAGGTCTCAAAAACCAAATATATTTATTAGTGAGTACATTGAATTCATATTCTAATGGGCTAGCACCTTTTATAATACCACCCACTTCTGTAGCAAAGTTTAGTCTATAATTAAATTTATTAGGATCAGTATAGTCAATATTAAAGACTACATGTAATATTAATTTTTGAAATCTTCCTTGAGTAGTAGTTTCAGGCCAATTAGTAAATTTTAAAGTAGTGTTACCTATAATGCCTATTTTTTGTGCCATACCGTTTTGGAGATTGACTATGACTTGTGATCCTGATAGATTTTGCTGACCGTTAAAATAACTTTGTCCAGAATAATCAATAATGCTATCTCTGATTACATTGCCCTGAAAGTCATTATACAGTAGGTTGTCCTCAACTATTGTGACACCCTGAGCAGTTGATGATTCTAAATTTTCAATTTCTGTTCTTGCAACATTTAGAGCATTCTTAATAGCTAAAAAATTATCTCTAAACCCTTGGCTAGGATTGTCCTCACCTAGTACAGGAAAATTTTCATCTATTACTGCATAATTTATATTACTCATAATACTACCTCTTTGTCTTTAAATACTAAATATTTGTCTTCACTATAGCCATTTACACTATCGATGATATATCTATCTACAGTATAGTCTAATAGTTTGAAATTAAACTCACTGTTTTTAATGTTTAGTGCTATTTCACTGGCAGCACCTTCAATGCAATAGCATAATGGCATGGCTAATACAAATCCTAGTTCCTGTCTATTATCTTGAAAACTACGCATCCATAATGGAAGATACTTTGGTTGATATACTACATTCTCACCATTAGGGCTAGTATAACCTTTGATTCGTCTACGCCAATTAGTATATGTGTTTGGATATCTATTTCTAGATTTAAAGTCACTGACCTGTAAATCAGTACGATCAATTGTTATACGTTCTATAGGTCTTCTACTATATGGTTCTTTATCCTTAATAAAAAGTTCTTCTTCATCACTGCGCCAAATATAATTACTAGCATCTGTACTAATAACATTATTAGCTTTGCTTAATTTAATTTTTAGATCTAGGTTTCTTTTGTTAAAATCGTCTATAGTTAAATTTAAAGGTAGTTTATCATCTTTAAAGTCTTGATGATCTACCATTTGGATATAAACAACTTCATATACAACATCATTGGTTCCTGGAATCTTGGCCTGTGCTGTCCTTACATCACCAAATCTAAAACGTTTTCTTTTGTGATTTAGGCCAATCATACTGATATATTGGCTAGCATCTATAGTTTCTATACCAGCAAACATCAACATTCTAAGATCTTTTCTGATTCCAAAGTTTACATCGTTTTGTCTGTAGATTAAATCTTTAGGAAATATACCTTCATTATTGATAAAGTCACTAAAATATTGTCTCTTAGTTTGTGGCATATAGGTAGTAACATATATATTACTATAAAGTTTATTATCTGGGGTTCCAATTTCTAAGGTAAATTCTTGATCAATAGCACTGTATATACTCTGATCTGTGGCTCTAACAATAAACTTATAAACCTTATCTACAGTGGTTTGATTATTATCAAATGTTAGGTTGCTTACACGTTGTCCATTTACCACGTCATAAAATGTGGTTAGGCCTAGTGCGGTATTATTAGGATATTGGTTTATTTTTCCTATGATTTCACCGTTGTTCAATAATGTTAATCCTGGAGGTAAAGTTCCACCGATCAGTCTATAATCTATTCTAGCATTTGCTATACTGGTTGTTGCTTGAATTTTTAGTGTACTTATTAGGTTAACATCTAATATACCTAAGTCACTATCACTGAGCCAAGTCATATTGCTATCCACTTCGCCTAATGTTTGTATGGTAAAGGTTCTACTTATGCCACCAGTTTCAACTCTGCCAAACCTAGTTGCAGTAATTGTGAATTGATACGTTTTTATATAATCAGATTGATAAGGGATTATACCAAATACTTCACCGCTGCGTATATCCAGCTTCATTCCAAGTGGTAGTTGACTTTTAGGACTGGTTAAATCATTTGGTGTTAAATTAGGTTCTAAATAATATTGTACGCTGCCATATGCTATCATATCAACAATATCTAGTTTAATTATATGATAGTTATTGGCTCTTATTACGCCTAAATTAGCAGGAGTAATCCAAATTGGTGTTCTTACATCAGTATTATCTGCACGATAAAAGTTTGTTCCTGCTTTAGTAAGTGTATTATCTGCTTTTAAAAAGTCTTCACCTACTACATATATTCTAAATTTTCGTTTTTTTGGAGTAGTGTGTCCATCACTCACTGTAATAATGAATTCATAATTTCTGTTTAATTTTTTTGGAACACGTAGTGGTTCAAAATAATCAAAGGTTATAACATCATAGTTAAAGGTATCAAATCCATTATCAGTGATGATGCCATAATCAAAACCGTATCCATCAAATCTATTACTATCATATCCACCATTACGATCTTTAATAAACACACTGAGTAAAGGATCTATTAGCCCAGTGATCTTTCCGCTATTGCTTAGTTCAAGTCCAGGTGGTAGCTCACCATCTCCGCTACTAATAAAATAGCGTAGTTCTTGACCTGCTGCTGTGTCAAAGTCTATAGCTTGTATTTGAAATTCTACAGGCGTTCTATCTAATACAAAAAATGTTTGATTAGGTCCTACAGGTAAAAGATCAGGTGGAGTTATGATTTCTGGCTCATCAGCACCTTCTATTGTAATAAAAAAGCTTCTATCAGATATTAAATTGTTTTTACTTGCCCTTATAACAAACTTAAATGTTTTAGGTTCAACAACTTCTTTGGCACTGCCTTTTATACTATTGCTTTCCAACCTAAGGCCAGCAGGTAATTTACCACTTATTATCTCAAATTTTACACCTGTAATATTAGAATTTAAAGGTAAAGGCAAGTTTAGAGGAACATTTTCTTGATGTGTTCCAAAAGTATAACCACTAAGTTGTGTCCAAACATTGAGCATTTTAGGATCCTATAGTATATTTATAGGATTCTAGCTGTCTACTTTACTCCGTATACTGGGCATGAACACGTTGTTTCCGCCATATGGTTGAGCACTTCCTGGTAATATATGTAGTTTAAGATCATTCATTCCTGCTGCTAAAGGAAAACTAAGTTGATCTCTACTACTACTTTGTACTATAATATCCCACCAATTTAACATAGCAGCCTGTACTCGAGGACTATTACGATATATAAAGCTAGTCATCTCATATAATCCAGCATGAGCAGGCCAGTTACATCGACGAAATACATCGTGCATAGCATTTAAACTTTCCACAGTATCAAACTTACTTAATGCTACAATATGTATTTCTTCATATACACAATCTCTACGGGCGTGTTTGAATACTCCCATATCATTGTCACCAATTTGTTCTATAATTAGTTTTGGATCAGTTTGTAGTTCACAGTAATGATCATGCCAAATATAATAATCATACCCTGGTATCATCATAAACCCTAATACTTTAGGTAGTTTAGCATTACGTCTTGCTGCGTATACTGGATCTTTACTGAATTCTATTATAGGACGCTGTCGCCATACCTTAACGTCGTGTAGTCTATCTACATAGGCATAATAGTCTACACCTTCAAACCCAGCGTTACTGGGATCACGTAGAGTGGAATTAAGTCCTGATAAACTGGTTATTACTGCTACTTTCAACCTGCCTCCAATTATAAACTATTGTCAGCATATCCTCCGTCGATTATAGCACCATCATCTAGGATAAAAATTGCTGATGCAGCGCCACCATCTAATGTGCTAAATGCTGCATTTACAGGTCCAGGTTGCCATATACCATCTTTAAATACAAGACCGTCACCACTACTTGGTGGTTGATCATATATAACATCGCTTAATCCTTCTAAGCTATGATTGCTAATATCAGTTATCTGACCAATAAAACTAGTAGCTTGTAAGGCACCTGTTACTGTAAACTTGCTAGTATTTAATGTGACAGGGCTACTGCTATATAAATTCTTACCGTTTAAGTTTAAATTACCACCTAAAGTAGGATTAGTATCCTCTGCTAGGCTACTAGGCAATGCTTCTTGAATTAGGCCAAAGTTAGCATTTACTTTTTCAAATGCTGTGCGTAGGTCATCACCTGTACCATCATTAGCATAGTCACCTAAGTTAACTTGTTGTAGTGTGATTTGTGGCATAATTCGCTCCCATAGTATTTATCATAGCCCATATTTGGCTTTGTTGGCGTTATAGTTCTGTAATACTTCTGCACTAGTCAATGATGTATTATATATTCTCACTATACCAATCTGTCCGTCAAACCATTGTGCATACTCTCCACCGTTATAACTGCCTATATATAAGTTAGTAGTAGTATTCAATATACTGGCTAAACTATGATTTACTGAACCTATACTGGTACCATTAACAAATGTTTCAAAGGTTTTAGTTTCACCGTTTTTCCAAACATAGGCTAATTGACGCCAAGTGTTTAATGTAGCAGAGTGACTTGTGCTGTTTTGATATAGAGTGGATCCACTGCCACTACCACTAGCATATTGGGCAAAATAAGAATTACTAGTAGTTCTTACACTATAGCCTACATTTTGTGAATTTCCACCATTATCAAACTTACCTAATACTACATCATTACCTGCTACAATTTGTTTGACCCAAACTTCTATAGTCCAAGCACCACTACCAGGTTCTAAAGCACTGTTATCAGGTATACTTATTTGACTACTTGTACCATTGTAAGTAAAGTAATTAGCACTGGCAGTAATGTTGCTCATAGTTCCAGTATGACTTGAGTTGGCCAAATTGTTAATTGTTGTGCCACTACCAGGATAACTTAATGGGTTACTGGGGTCATAGTGTAGGATCAAGTTGTTATTAGATATATGAGCCGGTGCATTATTTGATGCAGTGAGATGACAGCTTACTATCTGTGATGATGATAGTGCTGATCCATATACTAATACAGTACTTATACCACCATGCCAAAAGTTATCACTTGCACCTATCTGTTCATTAGTGCTACTTTGATATTGGAAGAAGGTTGCACTATTGGATCCCGCTGCTCCACCGTTAAAATAGTAGGTTACTACACCGTCAGTAGTATGTGTAACAGCAGCAGTAAACCAAGATCCAACGGTTACTGAAATATTATTACTAAATCCACCTACGCCACCTGAACTATAATGTAATTTATATACTCCACTGACGTCACGGTTTAGGTAAAAGTTAAAATTTCTTGGGCCATTACCACTACCAAATAGACAACGAAATGTGCTATTAGTCATCGCTGATGTCATCTTAGCAGCTATGAATACTGTCTTACCCGTATATGTTGTATTATATTTGGCAGTATCTGTAGTGAATACGCTACTACTACCATTAAAATTAAAATACTTGCCTTCTTGATCATTGCTAAATGATACTGCTGTATATCCTGTAGTATTATTAGCATTACCACTAATATCATTCCAATTAAATCCAGATCCTGAATAGCTACTTGTAATGTTAGCATCAAGATACAATAACATATTAGCATTAGTCACGGGTATACCTGCTGATATTTTTGGCCTACGACCAAATGAACCACCTATGATACGAAAATTTCTAAACATTATTATAACCCATATAATGATCTATGTGCATTAAAATTCTGTGCTACTTCACTGCTAGTGAGTTCTCTATTGTGGCACCATACTTTACTAATACGACCGTTTAGAGTATTACCTCCGTTAAATGTGGCAATGTTAACGGTTCCTGTTCCAGCATGAGCAGTCTTTCTCGCTGTATATGTGCTATCTTGAACACCGTTAATATATAGAGTGAACCCATTTGTAGTGCTAAATGTAACGCAGGCATGATACCAAGTGTTTAAATTAATAATTGCTGTGCTGGGATATTCTACATAATTACCGCCCAATGCGCTCCAATTGGCGTGTCCTGCATATAATCTATTAGTGGCTGCGCCCATAAACAAAAAGTGACCATCGCCACTAACTAAGTTATTATCATTATAGCTATTTAGATAAAACCAAACTGATTTGGTATAGGTTGTAGTTGGAACTACGTTAGCATTGCTGCCTGTACCATATTGGTTTACTCCGTTAAATGTAAAGTAAGAAGGTGAGCCAGATGTAAATGTAGGTGAATTTACCAAAGTAATATTACTATCTCCACCGGCAAGATCAGTCCAAGTAGAGCCACTGCCACTATAACTTGCGCTATCGTTAGCATCCAAGTATAGTGTTAGGCCATTACTAATAAATCCTGCTATAGTAGGCTTTATCATTCTACTACTATTTGCCCTCACTGATTTAAATAATCTAAACATTAACCAAAGCTTACCAATTGACCTAATATAGTATAAGTTCCTGCTACATTTAATATACTAAAGCTCATTACATCTTTCTTACTACTATTACCCGTTGGGGCACTGCTACTACCTTGCCAGTTTATAGTTTGTGCTACACCGCCTATTTGTAATGCGTTACAGATATAAGCAGTAGCATCTTGATTTAATACCAATGTAATGTTAGTGGCCGTACCAGCAGCCAAGTTTAAATTGGTCAAGTTAGCAGTAAAGTTAGCACTAATTGAACTGTGAACAAATACTTTATTAGTAGCACAATCATGAGTAACTACACCTGTAGCAGTGCTCTTTGCTTCAAATCCATCATCTGGAACTGCTGTTAAATATCCTTCAGTGCTATGGTCACCCCAGCCATAAGCAGTATCCCAGTTACCTACCTTGGTAGTTGTTATGCTGGCATCAGCAGTGTTTATTAATGGATCTAAAAAGTTTATGCTACCATCTGTGGCAAAACTCCACTTTCTTTGTATTAATGCTGGAGTAGGAGCACCGTCAGGACCATTAATACTAACAACTACTGCTGCTGCACCATTATCAGTTTCTATTGTATTAGCAGTGAAGGTAAAGTCACCAGTGTTTGCACCACCTAAACCAGTAGTGCTACTTAAGCTAGTACCATCATTAAATGTAATAGTTGTAGCAGTTCCACTCTTTCCAATATTAACAGCACTAGTATTTCCGCGACCAATATTCACTATACCGTTAGTATTAGTTGGACCGTTGCGACCACCATCGACCCATACGTCACCTGGTAATTTACCTGCTTGATCGGTATATGTACCCTGTAAAAAGAAAGGAGTAGCCTTATTGCCTACAGTGAAATGATCATTGGTAACAGGTGTTAGTTCTATACCGTCATTCCAACTTATGGCTAATTCAGGACCAGTGCCTACACCGTTCCAAGTTGGTCTAAACCTAAAGCCATATTCAGCAAACATTGTGCTAACACTTGATCCATATTGAGCAGCAGGAAAGTCAATTTTACCATCACGATTGAATTTAAACTTGGTACCTACAGCATCGCTAAAGTTAATGCTGACATCGTTGTTATTGGCCACAGCAGCACTACCAGGAGCTGTAGGTCCTGAACTAATACTGGTACGATCAAGTAACCCTTCACTGTCTTGAAGTTGTTTTACATCAGTGGCTATTGGTTTAACTAGGTCAAAGAAAATATTTGCTGCATCAGATGGGCCTGTTTCAGCCACTGTAATTTCGTAATCTTTAAATGCTGTATTGTTTATATCTACTACACCACCATCATTGCTGACCACTGTAAGTTGTGTTATAAGACCTACAGCCGGATCTAATTTAAGAATATCACCAGCTATAATATTATTTGCTATAGTTTCAGCAGCACTACCAACATCTAATCTAATATAAACAGTGTTGTTATACAATTGTGTAATGGCCACTCCAACTACATTACCACTTTCACCAAACTTGTTACCACCTATGCTAAGGGTATTGTTATTAATACTCAGTGTTTTACCACCTAAATCAATAGTACTACCACTTAGATATAAGTCTCTAAATCTTTTACTTGGACTACCTAAGTCATATGTTACGTCTGTAGTAGGTAGTATGTCTTGCCCAACTGCTGAGAAACTAGGTATAGTTGGTTTGTTGGCAATAGCTGAAACACCAGTAGTTGCATTCCAATCACTGGCCACTTGAGCAGCAGGAATAGTTGGCTTATTCTTAATAAAGTCACTAGCAGTATTATCACTTTGCGTCCAATCACTTTGTAGAGCAGATGGAGTTAGACCGATATTACTCTGTGCTACTAGTTTTTGTGTAGGTGTTAGTGTTTGTACATCATCAAATCTTACTCTATTACCTAAGGCTGTAGTAGTTGTAGTTGCAAAATTAGCATCATCAGCTATAGCAGCAGCTAACTCATTTAGTGTGTTTAGTAAGTTTGGAGCACCATCAATGATATTACTAATAGCACTATCAACATAAGTTGTTGTTGCATATCCAGTTAAATTAAGTGGAGCACTCCATTGTAGTTCACCTGAACCATTTGTTGTCAAGTAATTGCCGCTACTTCCATCACTGGTGGGCCAATTTAAGTTATTAATCTTAATGCGGCCTGTACCATTAGATTCTATACTTAAATCGGTATTAGCAGTTACACTGGCTATTTTGTTAGTTCTTAGATAGAGATCACTATCCATTTCAGCTACAGTTACTAATCCTGCAATTCCACTAGTTATTTTATCATGTACTCTAAATCTTAATAGACCTGGAACAATATTGTCGCTAACAGTACCAAAGACACTGGCTTCAATATTTGCTACCATTTCTACACTGTTTCCATCCCAAGCTTGTAAATTGATGTCAATAATTTTATCTCCGTTTTGAACTACAGTTGGAGCAAGTGATGTACCTCTTGTTCTATAAAAGGATATATTATTACTATCAGTATTATTATGTGATTGTAAATAATTTATAGGACCTTGAAATAAGCTATTGTTATATGTTTGAGACCATAATAATATTTTAGCATCCTTATTATTATCTCTATCACCAATAATTGTATATCTATCAGGTGATATAATTAGATCATCTCCTAATTCACTTATAGGTAGTTCACTATCAACTGGTTTTCCACCTACTGTAGTACCATCACCTACATATATTTTTTTAGTATCTGTTGTATAAATTAACTCACCTTCGGCAGGAGTTATTGTTAATCGTTCTGCATCTGTTCCGCGTCTTATTTTAAATGCCATTTCTAGCTCCCTAAATCAATTGGACCTGCATCGTGGTTAATGTTTACAGGTTGAGTTATAGTTCCATTATCAATATCAATTGATAATAATATCCATTCTATTTTTGTTGCTACATTAGTACCTATTATAGTACCAAAATCAAAACCAATTAAACTTTCAGCAATCGAATTAAATTGTCTTACAATGCCTAATTGATCGGTAGTATCAGTTATTTGGCTTAAATCTGTTGGTATAAATGGTTTATTGTTTAAATCATTATAATTTCCACTAGTGGCCACATTGGCGAAGTTAGGCTTACCAGTTAGGTCTGCATAATCACCACTAAAGCGTTCTGGTATAATATTCCAACTTATATTGCCATCACCATCATTGGCTAAGTATCCTTCGGCGTTAGGTGGTAATTCTAAAGTTTTTATGTAAGGAAGATCACTCCAAGTATTAATACCGTCACCAATTTTTACCCTACCACTATCAATTTCAAAACCAGGTTCACCTTGACTTAGAACAGGATTAACATTGTTCCAAGCAATTGATGAATCTCGTCTTAGTTGTATTAAATTGGCCATTTTAATATTTACTCTATATTGCCTGCATCATAGTCTATTAAAGTAGGATCTGTAATATAGCCTAAGTCTATAGTACTTGTTAAAAATAATAATTGTAAAGGGCTTGTTATATTATTAAGCTGTATTTTTCCAAAATCAAACTCGTTTACACTGTTAGCACCATTTATGGCAGCAACATTAAAGGTTAAATCTTCTACAATATTATCTAAGTCTTGAAAGTTCTTATTAATTTTATCAAATGCTGTACGAATTGGATCCCCGTTACCCTTATCAGCCTGTCCAATATTAACTATTCTTATGGTCATTACATTCTCCCTACAGCCACTTCAATAACACCTGTGCCTAAGCTATCTTTATCTTCAAGAGCTTTACCTATAATTGATCCTACTATTGGGCTACTAGCTTTAATAGCATATCCAGCAGTGGCACTAGTAGTAAGTAGGTCTCCTTTTCTTATCCTACCTATTACACGACAAGGCACCCTACCCTGTAATGCTATACATACTGTATTAGGCTGGTCAGCAAGTTTGTTATTCATAGTATAAGCAGGGTCAGTAGTCACTATACCTGCTACTCTTGTGTCAGCAAATATGTTTGTACTAGTAGTTTCTCTAGAACCACCAAATATTAATACTACACCTGGTTCATATTTTCCATCACTAGTATACCATTCTGCCAAGTCAGCGTAGGTGGCCTGTAAACTACTACCACTAGTTAGAGTCCAAGCGCCCGTAATAATACCAGCTATACTTGATCCACCTGTACTTATTTCTGTTAAACTTGTTAAACTAGTATGAGTATGTCCTGCACTAGCAGCTCCTAGACTATTATAACTTATGGTTACAGCACTAGAACCATTAAATGATGAACCACTACTCGCACCAGATCCATTATTACTAAATGTTAAAGAATTGGCCAGACTAGCCGCAGTACCCACGCTTAGGTCACTAACATTGGCCCAACTTGGATTACTATTAGCTCCATTAGTTTTAAGAATTTGACCTGATGTACCTGGAGCCAGTAATGCAGTAGTATTAGCAGCTGATTGATATAATAATGAACCTTGTACACCACCGTTAATATTATTTGCACTTGTAGCACTGGTAGCATGTAGACTAGCACTATCTCCAGCAGTCCATTGACCCATATATACAACAGGAGTAGACGTTTTAACACTACCACTAAATGTAATTACAGGTATTTCACCATCTGTTTCTATGCCAGTTAGCTGGGTACGTCCATTATTTTTTCTTTGAACTATTGTATTACCTGTAGCATTTGTAGTATATTCTACAGCAGCTTGAGTACTATCTTCTTCAGCCGCTAATTGTAAACTGCCCCATACATATCTTTTAGCAGGTGTTACACCAGCATTAGTTAAACTATCTCTAACACCTTTTTGAAACACTGTAGCGAATGGTATACTAGTTGGAGAGCTAGCAGTGCTAGTTTCATTCCCTAGTACTGATCTTGCGGCAACATTATCTATATCACTGTGTGCTATACCCTTACTTTTTATTCTAACAAATCCGCGATCTACTTCAAAGTTAAGATCACTAAAGTTAGACAATCCACAATCTTCTTGATCTTTATCAGTTTTAGCCCAACCATTAATAGGATCAGATTCTGGAAAAGTTTCAGCTAGCCTCATTGATAATTTGCTTTGTAATATACCGGCATTGACATTTACATCAGCATTAACTATAGATCCTGCACGAATTTGTTGATTTAGTTCTAGTTTGTTTAAACTAATAACAGTAGCACCTGTACTGTGTGGTCTTGTAAATCCATTGTTAAACTTAGCATTGATGTCGTTATCTTCTAAACTTAACCTAGTTACTATTTGAAGATCATTGCCAGTCTTATTACCGTAATAGAAAACTTCTTCATCTATTAATACATATCCGTCAACTGGGAAATCACTAGCATTAACTAAAGTTATTTCATTAATAGATCCAGTAGCTGGTATAGCCACGGTCAATGTACTTGTCGCTCCACTAGTTATGCTTGATTCTAAGTCTCCTGCAACTTTGGCACTTGCAAATCCTTTAATTATTTCACTACCAATAATATTTCCAAAGCTAACTAAAACATCTCCTTTTTCAGCACTAGTAGTGATTACATCTATTTTTTTGCTTAAGCTATCAAAGCTACTAACTAAATCATCAATATATCCTTTGTTAGCTGCATCGGATAAATTATTAGGATCACCTAAACTTGTTATTTTATATCCACCCCAACTAATATCATTTATAGGACCAATTGTTCCATTCAATGGTAAATATCCTGGACCAATTCTTTGCGCAGGTGGTATAATGCCATTATTACGTGTAAGTCCTAGTCTATAACTGATATATCCATCAGTAGCAAACTCTGTAGGTACTGCATCATTAGCAACATCTGTAAATCTATCATCGTCACTAAATTCACTAATCTCAGTACCTTTCTTAAAACCTAAACCATCTAAATTGCTTAGAGCAATACTGGCAGCAAACTTAACAGTACCAGTACCTTGGTCTACGGTAAAGAATCTACCTACTCTAAAGAAACCGTTTTGATCTGTACTAACATAAAATACACGACCACTGGTTCTTTCTTCTACTTCTCTAGCTTGACTAGGTGGTGTTGGATTTCCAAATATTTTAGTAGGATAGTTACTACTATTATAACCACCAGTGCCTATATCTAAAAAGTCGTGACCTGTAGCTCTTAATGTACTAATTCTTACTCTAATATTGGCCTGCTCGCCCGCCGCCAATCCACAACGTAGTCTTACGGTTCCATCGGTCACTGTAGTAGTAAGAGGGCTTTGTATACCACTAGCCACTGGGCTAGTATTAATGTTTATTGGTGTTGCTAGTTCAGCTAGTTCAACTATACCATAATTTACAGGAGTTGATGGAATATTATCTATAGCACTTGTATAGCTTACAACACGATGCATTTTACCGTCCCATGCAGTAATCATTTGGCCTGTATTAAGTCTAGCTAGGGTAGTGGGGGTTGCTATTTGTTCAATGGCTATACGTATATCACCAGCCGTGGCACCTAAAGTTTTACCAGGGTTAGATAGATCCGAAAATCCAGTTCTTGCAAGATCTATAACTAAAGCTATGTAGTTATATGTTGTATCAGTAGTTAATATAGCTTCATCTTGTAAGGCTGGTGCTGGCGGATTTAACGGCTCACCGATAGGACTCGTAGTATTATATGCTATTACTCTATACACAGGAGCATTTGCTAAGTCTGGATCACCTTCAAATGTTAGTGCTGTACTTGGTCTAACTGGGTTAGTCTCTAAAACATTTAGGAATCGTAAGTTTTGTCCTGATCTGATAATAACATTTTGATTATCAGTTAAGTCTGCTTTCAAGCCACTTGTGGAACTTTCATTATTGCCGCTGGTATTTAAGTTTACTTTGAGTATAGTTGGGTTGCCACTACCATCAGTTTCTGCCACAGATACATTACTCATTTCATATCTAACAGCACCTATCTCACCACCGTGATCAATTTCAACTACACTAACATTATATGGTGCATATTGAAAGTTATCTATGTAAAATTGTAATGTTGTTTCTAATCCTGAGTTAATATATGGACCAGTCTTTACTACTTTAGCAACTTGAATTAAATTATCAGCTAGGTTAACAGTATCAGGAACTTCTAACGGATCTGATCCTAAGGCTACTAGACCATATTCACCATTAGCACTACTGCTATTTAAACTACGTATCTGTCCCCCATTAGCACTGAACATACTGGTATATGTATAGTAACTGAATACACTAACACATTCTGCCAGACCTTTATTATTAGTTACAATACCATAACCTAAGTCATTAACCTGTGTAAAGTCATTACTTAACATACTGGTATTACCAGGGGTTATTAGCGTAATAGTGCTAGGGTTAATACTGGCAAATAGTGAGTTAGCTTCTAATTGTAGTATAAATTCTGGATAATCTAAATCATCAGCAACTTCTATGCCATCATCGACTATATCATATAAATTATCCATTAGATTAGTAACAATAGTTCTTGCGTCATTAGTTTCTACACTTAATGAAGGTTCTATAACTTGATCAAATATATCTTAATTAGTTGTTACCGTTGCGTCAACATCATTGGCCAATATAGTAATGTAGCTACTTTTAATATAGTTAATTAAAGATAGTAAAAGTATTTTTTGATTAGGTGCTATTCTTAGGCTTAAATCGTCTAATTTGAAAAGCTTTCTTGCTGCCATAGTAGTTTTAATATTTCCTACATAGGTAGTATCAAATATTAAAGCTTCTATAATTCTATTAATATATATGGTAAATTCACTTAAGCTATATTTTACGTTTAAGGTATTAAGGTAGCTTATTGTTTGTGCTTGAACAAAATTTTTATTCAAACGCATAATCTCACCTGCATTTACTTTAGCAGTATTACTAGGTAACCAACTATTAACTTTAAATCGTTCTCCATTTATAAAAAATGAAGTAGGCATTTCAGGTTCACGTGGAATATCAGTAATCTTTAATCTATAATCACTAAGCTTTTCAACTACTGTTGGTTTTAAGTTGCCACAAAAACCATCTATATATTGCCCACCTCTAAAGGCATGTTTGTTCAAACTGCCGCTAAAACTACCACTTTGTTGACAATATGGGCTCTTTGTTAATATTTGGCCAGCAGGGTCAAGTACCATCATAAATCCGCCATGACCTTGACAAGTAATTTGTCTTACAATAGTAGCATCGTTACATAAGAATACATCCATATCTTTATTATTTTTTGGAGTATTATATGCTGAATTAAATCCAAAATATAATCTATTGATCATATTTGTTATAAGAGTTTTTTCTGCCGTGGGTCTAGTGCTTATTATGTTTGTGTTAATATAAGTAGCTATATATAAAATACCTTGTTTACATATTGTACTTAATGTAGTTACTTGACTAAAGACTTCCTGTAGGTTTACAATTTTTTCATTGCCACCTTCTATCAAATCGGATACAATAGCATCAATGATAAATCCAGTATCTCTTTTACTTTTTGCTTCATTAATAGAATTTAAAGCGTTACCTGCACCTAATAAAGTATTAATTTGAAAAACTACAGCATCTTGGATTTCTTGTTTCTTGTTAGATATTAAATTGGCAGCTTGTGTATAGTTACCGAGATTATCATATTTAGGTCCTGGATTTAATGGAAGTCCAGGTTTCTTGTAATAATGATGACTAAACCATCCTTGTAGATTAGTGTCTACAAAGTGTACTTTTGGTTCAGGATTATTAAAATTAACAATACTTAATCCATCAAATTGTGTATTTCTAAAGAACCAAGTATCTACCCATGGGCTTTGACTGATACGATCTCGTGGTCTTACTAATACTCTTCTAAATTCATCACCAACTATAGCAGTATTAGGTGGTAGTTTGATTGGATAATCTTCTTCGTATACTCCACTTTCCACGTGAATAGTAATATGTAAGTTACGAACTCTGTTACCAAATTCTAAATTTTCACCAGGAATGTATGTGCCTGCTACATCTTTAAGTTCAAGATAATCCAAGCCTTGTCCAGTGCCATCATCTCCATAATATTGAGTAACAATACCTTTAGCACCACTTAATCTTCCCACTAATAATTTACCAGGGCTGATATCATTTGATGCACCTTGATCTACCTCGTCGCCTGCATTATTAGTAAACTTAATAGTGGCTAAAGATCCAGGACTTGCTGGTATATATGAACTCACTACGCTTAAACTTGCTCCATTATTATATGCAATAAGTTGTCTATAAGGACCTGTTTCAACTTCTGCTATACTCATTAAGTACTCTGCACGTTCACAGGCTTTACCTATACTAGCAAAAGCATATGCCCAACTTCTACCTTCTTTACCTGGTGGGGTATTACTTTGCAAATCACTACCATTAGTAGTAACATATAGATTAAGCTTACTAGCAAAGCTACTATTATCTACATAATATTTGGTTGCTGCTTGTAAATCATTTGGCCCATTTGGTGTACCAATTCCTTCAAAAGGATCTGGGTGATCGTGTAAAGTAAGCGGACCCGTCATATCATCACCTTGACGGCGTACTACACTTATTCTAGGCAATACCTCAGTACTTACCCAATTACCTTGTAAATAATCTAGTAAGTAAGCGTCTGTCAAAGTTTCTACAGCATCTGGATCAATGGCTGTTATTAATATTTTATTTTTATTATCATTAGCATCATCTGAAGTATAGTGTACGCTAAAGCTATCTTCATCTACAAATCTTAAAAAGTATACAGGTTTGACTTGGCCAGTACCTGCTCCTGTGGATGTAGTAGCAACAAAAACTTCGCCTACACTATTAGATTTAGCTCCCAATAGTGTAAAATTAGTGGTACCAATATTTAATATTTTATAACTTTTACCTGCTTGAAATGTAGAATCTGTAGTGTAGATTAAAGTTTTTAAACCAGTAGCATCTACGGTAGATGATGTATATGTATATGCAGCACCATCTATGCCACTATCATAACCATGATTCTCTACAACAATATTTCCTGTATTACTGTATTCATCTATTGTTATAGTATATTCGTTTTTGTTTAGAGGTTCACTTCTAGCTCTAATTTGTCCACTAGCACCACCACCAGTTTTTCTAATATAGTTTTTATCACCGTAGCCTTTAGTTATAGCCACATCGTTTAAAGTAATAAAAACACCGCCATTTTCAGCATTACCATATAAACTATTAAAACTATCAACCTTGGCCTGTGTAGGTGCTCCTAAGTTAGCTATAATATTACCACCAGCATTAAGTGGTACTTGTAGAGTAGGAGTGCCATCAGCAGACAGTGTACCACCAATATTACTAATAGTAATTTTATCCTGTTCAGCCATATCAATAGCAATACCAGGACCACTTACCATTACTCTAGGTCTAACAGTTTGTCCAGTATTATCAGATGTTAATACTCTATTGATACCTAAACCATCTTGAGTTAATGATATTGTAAAATTGTTAGTGTCAATTACACTATTAATATAGTAAGTGTCTCCACTATCAACATTACCGAATACACTGCCAGTAAAAACAATTTTATCATTTACACTAAAATTAATTGTGCTATCACAAGTTATTTGATTAGTTACATTATCAGTGGCATTGACTTGCCTAGTAAATGATGCACTTCCGTCATTAGGAGTGATTGTGGCTAACATCAATCCACTAGCAGTAGTGATACCAGTAAATATAGCACGGCCTTCTATTACTACATTGTCTAAGTCTTGAAGCTTTATATTGCCACCTTGGCCAAAGACCGCATACATTTCTTTAAAGTTATCATTAACTTTCCTAAAAGCTTCACGAATACTATCACCAGTACCATCGTTGCCAACAATACCGATATCAATTTCTCTTCTAGCCATTATAGTCTATGCCATCATAAAAGTCATCACTGACATTAAAGCTTGATCCACAACCACAGGTAGTTTGTGCATTAGGATTACGAATAACAAATGACTCACCTTCTAGACTTTCTTTATAGTCTATTTCAGCACCATTTAGATATTGCATACTCATTGCATCAACAAGTACTCTAGTTGATCCTATGGGAAATTCAAAATCATCATCTGATTGATCTTCATCAAAAGTAAAGCCATAGCTAAACCCACTGCAACCACCACCTTGTACAAATGTTCTTAAGAACAGGTTAGGATTGTTTTCCTCTAATAGAAGTTGTTCTATTTTAATACGTGCTGAATCGCTAATGTTTATCATAATTTTATTTATCAAAAGGTTTTTATAATCTTAATGCAAGTAAATAATGTATGTTTATTAAGATCATATATGAGAATAATACTTATAGTAGGCCTAGTAAAACAGGTAGGATTCACGAATACGTAAAAAAACGTGCTATTGTGGTATTACGGTGTGATAATTGTAATGAAGTTTTTACTAGAGTTCGTGGATCAATGGACCCAAAACGGTTAAACAATAATTATTTTCATGTATGTAATCGTTGTGACAGTAAACGATTTGCACAGAAAAAACGTATGCAGAAAACACAAATATGGGATATGAAGGCTAGTAGCCTAGAAGATATTAGCAAATTATAAAATAGATATATACTACTATATCCATTCAAGGAGATTAAGATGTTAAAGAAACTTAAAGAAATTTTTGGCTTCCCTACAGAACAAGAAAAAGCAGCAGCTAAAGAAGAAGTTAAGTCTGTACCAGCCCCAGTAGCAGATAATATTTTTGCTTTTCCAACAAGTGATAAGCCAGAAGTTGAAGCCAAACCTAAGGCTAAAAGAACACCTAAGCCTAAGGTAGTAGCAGAGAAAGCACCTGTAAAAAAAGCAGTCAAAAAGACAGCCCCTAAAGTAGAGGCTGCTGCACCTAAAAGAACAAGAAAGCCTAAAGCTGTTTAAAGTGCTGGTGTAGTTTAAAACTAGCCAAGTTTTTAGCTTTACTCTCTACCATAAGATCGGCCCACTGCCAGTGAGTGTAGGCCCAATCATTTACGGCAGTGTTCCACATAAAATCACTATGTGCCCGTAATTTTTGCCTTTTATGACCAGACTCTAGTAACTGTGCTAGGTCTGGCTTAGTCTTATCACAGTGTTCTGTTAGAATATTTTCGCGACTAACGCTATAATGGCAAACAGGGCGCCGGCCGCGCCAACTATCGATAACCCTCTTAACACGATCATCTCCTCTTTGGATATACTCTCCTTCACGAATCCAATGATGATGTATGTCAAGAACAATAGGAATAACATTGCTAAGTTGAAGGCAATCATCGAGTCCATAACTAATCTCCTCATTTTCGATAGTGATACAATTACGTGCTTCTAGGCTTAAGCGTTTATAGGCTGCTAGCACACCGTCTGGACCACGACGACCACTAATGTGTACATTAATTTTAAAGTCTTGAAATTCACGTCCATAGCCCATCCAGCGAGCCATATCAGCGTGATATTCAAATTCTTCTATGCTACGGTTAACAATGTCATCATCAGCTGAAGCCAAAACTGTGAATTGACCTGGATGAAAGCTGAGACGCACATCACGCTGCCTAGCAATGCTACCAACCTCGGCAAAGTGTTTTTCAGCATAGCTAACAACGTCAGGCTCACGCCAAAACCAACTCCAAGTAGGCTCTGTATATACTGGTAAGAGATCACTTGATAAACGAACCATTCTAAGTTCTCCATCAAGAGTGCCTACCTTTTCCACTAATGTTCGTGCTGCTAGTATATTTTGTTTGACTAGTGACCATAATTTTTCTACTGCCTTATCCTTTGTTTGACGGTTAAGCCAGGACACTGTAGTTGCCCCGGTGTTGTATTTTTTACAATCATCTCGAGGATGAATACCATCTACTTGATGAGGGTAATCTATCCACTTACAGGCAAAGCCAATTCGTTTCATTTGTAGTCTGCTATAACTTCATAAAGGGTTTCTTGGATGGGTTTGATATCAAATACACTTTCTAACTTCTTGGTACTAAGAACACAATTACTGCGTGGTGCTGTGGTTGCTGCCTTAAATTCTTCAATGGTGAACCATTCTTTTTCTAACTTCATCATTGCTGCAATCTCTCTAGCATTGCTGCTACCTGGATTACATACATTATAAATGCCAGTAGCCGGTTTAGTCAAGTAAAAATGAACACAGGCACGACCAACATCATCAACTAGGGTTAGACTGTTTTCAAAACTAATCAACTTTTGATACTTTTCCATCTTGGTTAAAAAGTTTTTGGGATGACGTAAACGACCAAAAGGCATACGAATCCTAAACAAATAACTCTTATCCATATATGGACTTAGTACAGTTTGAGCCAGTGCCTTACTGCCACTGTAAAAACTACCAGTCTTGAAGGTAAAGTCTGGCTCATCATCTTCAGTATACCCACCTTCTGGATATCCACCATATACACAACCACTACTAATGTGAATAATTGGTGTTTGATGATTGGCACGTTCCAATGCCAAAGGCCAAACTACATTACCATCAATACATTCTTGACGATATATCTCACAGGCATCTACATTTGGTGATCCAGTATATCCAGCAGCATTGATAATAAAGTCAGTGTCCAATGGAATTAGATCAGTATGATGTATCCAATGATACTGTAGTCCTGCCTTAAATAGTTCTCTTGCTATAATTTCGCCAACATAACCGTGGCCAATCAGTGTGATCATTTTATTGTCCTATATAAAATTTAATTACTTCATCTAACCCTTGATTAAATTGAATAGTGGGCTTCCAACCTAAATTAACTAGTTTTGAATTATCAATAGCATATCTAAGATCGTGTCCTAATCTATCTTTAACAAAGGTAATATTAGTTTCATATTTTTTCTCTTGCGGTACGAACATATCTAATCTGTTACATATGTGTGTGACCATATCAATGTTAGCAACTTCACACATGGTTCCTATGTTATAAGTTTCACCAGGAGTGCCTTTTGAAATTAAGTAGTCAATAGCAGAGCAATGGTCTTGAACATGTATCCAATCCCTACGATTCATACCATCACCATATACAGGTATAGGTTGATTCAATAATGCACGCTCTATGACCTTGGGAATGAGTTTTTCCTTATGTTGGTAAGGGCCATAATTATTGCTACAGTTAGTTATTATAGTCATCAATCCATATGTTTCATGATAACTACGCACCAAATGATCACTGGCTGCTTTGCTGGCACTGTAAGGACTATTTGGTTTGTAGGGATGAGTCTCTGTAAAAGCAGAATCATCAAAACCTAAACTACCAAATACTTCATCTGTGCTTATGTGTATGAACAATGTATCTGGGCTGTGCTGTCTAACTGCCTCCAACAGATTAAAAGTACCTATTACATTTGTATCAACAAATACTCTTGGACCCTCAATGCTGTTATCAACATGACTTTCAGCGGCAAAGTGTACAATAACTCTTGGTTGTAGTTTTACATAATTAACTACCTGTTCATAATTCCTTATATCTGTTTTAAAGAACAAATGTTTATGATTGCTGGGCAAATTGTTTTTATTTCCAGCATAAGTAAGTGCATCCAAATTGATAATATTTTCCGTGTATTTGTTAAGCATGAGCCTAATAAAGTTGCTGCCAATGAAACCTGCACCACCAGTTACTAATATCATTTCAAATCCTATGTTTAAAATACTCTATAGTTCGTTCCAAACCTTTTTTAAGTTGAATGTTTGGTTGCCAATTCAATTCATTGTTAGCTAGGCTAATGTCTGGCCTACGCTGTTTAGGGTCATCAGATGGCAGTGTTTCATATTCTATTTTACTTGAACTGTGTGTTAAATGCAATATCTCCATGGCTAATTCTTTTACCGTAAATTCATTAGGATTACCTAAATTAACGGGCCCTGTAATGTTACTGGCCATCATACTGGTTAATCCATTGATCATATCATCTACATAGCAGAAACTACGTGTTTGACTACCATCACCATATATGGTAATAGGTTCACCACTCAATGCCTGTACAATAAAGTTACTGACCACTCTACCATCATCCTTGGCCATACGTGGACCATATGTATTGAATATTCTAACCACTTTTACATCAACATTGTGTTGTCTATAATAATCAAAACACAGCGTTTCCGCAGCACGTTTACCTTCATCATAACAGGCACGTATACCAATTGGATTAACATTACCCCAGTATTCTTCATTTTGTGGATGTTCTTTTGGGTCACCATATATTTCACTAGTGCTAGTATGTAGGATTTTCGCACCCGTGCGTTTGGCTAATCCAAGCATATTGAAAGTGCCTAATATGCTAGTCTTCATTGTTTGAATAGGATCTTGTTGGTAATACTTAGGGCTTGCTGGACAGGCTAGGTTATATATCTCATCTACTTCTACATGTAAGGGTTGACAAATATCCTGTCTAATAACTTCAAAATATGGATTAGATATCATGTAGTCTATATTACGTTTACTGCCTGTAAAGTAATTGTCTACACATAAGACATGATTACCTTCTTTGATTAGACGATCACATAACCAACTGCCTAAAAAGCCTGCACCACCTGTTACTAATATTTTTTTCACTGCCAATTCTCCACTATTATTTTATCTTGTACATCTTCCAAACTTGGAGTTCCATGAAAAGCTAGTACTGATGTTTCAGTATCTATTTCAGGATTTCTCGTGTTTGAAAATATCCATTTCTTGTTCACTCTAGTTAGTTCTTTTGTACTACGAACTTCCCATTTATAACTCATTATCCATTTAGTAGGAAAAAATTCTATGTTAGATTTTTGCAAGTCCCAAATATAAGCCTGATCACCCGTAGGATATTTTTTAGCTATCTCAGGATTAGAAATAAATGTATCCCAAATATTTGAATACATGTGACCTTGCCAACGCATAACTGCACTGCCGAGTTTACCTTTATTACCGAATACCCTTCCAACGTCCTCCAATCCTATAAACTTACTTTGTTTGTAGGTGATTAATTTATCTATGTTTTTTACTATGACCATATCTAAATCAAAATACAAATTAGTATCAGAATTATTAAAATGCTCTTTAGAAAAGATATAGGTTTTCCACCACCATCCTAATATACTATTGTTATATGGTAACTTAATGATATCAATGTTTGGGTTTAGATCTATTGGGTTTTCAGTAAAGCAGGTAAAACGAAAGGGTATGGTCAGATGTCTACTGACCATATTGTACAACTTATTTACGTGGACTTGGTTATACTTTGTTCCGTGTTTTACACAAATAACATTGAGCATCAGATCCTTCTATACAAATTCAAGATCACTCCGGTGTCCTACACGCATAGCCATATTACTGTTTGTTTCACGTACCTCTACCTTACAGCACCATACACGCTCAGCCTCGCCCTTGCCAAATGCTGGTAAGTAGATAGTGTTAACATACTCGTATAAAAAGTCTGCAATACCTTCGCAGCCTGTTTTCTCTACCATTGTGATCTTGGCCAAACCTTTCTTGCCTAGATCTATTAGGGTTTCCTTTTGGGGATCATCTTCTGCTACTAACAGAGTATGATCAAACCAATCTTCCAGTTTAAATTTTAAGTCCTTAAGTCCACCAAAGTCCATACACCAGTTACGAGCATCTAGTGTATCGCATTCGAATTCAAAATGAAAACTTAGTGCGTATCCGTGTATTAATCTACAATGACTATCAGCACGCCACTGACGATATGCTACAGGACCAATTTGATTGTAAGTCTTAGTTGAAATATATTTTGCCATCTCTTGCCTCCTCCCTTGAGTAAGTGTGATGACATGCAGAGTATTTAAAGAGGGATGAACGTCTTAGTCCTCTAACTGTAATTATATATTATTTTTTTATGCTGTCAAGAATTATTTAGGTTCTATCATTAATAATATTACCAAAAGGAGCCCAACGACCAGGAGTACCTGATTGAACACAGACCCAACCAACATAATTTCCTATACTTGGCTCATCATTAAAACAGATATCTCCATTTTTAAAAGTGCCAGTATTAGGTTTAGAATTACTATAAATGATTTGTTTACTATTGATGCTTAATGCACCTTTAATATTGACTTGCCCATTTAGTATTATTTCTCGCTGTGTATTTTCATTGTGACCAAGGACTATACTTCCCATATCCTCAATCGTAATCTCATCTATATTTCCTACTGTAATTTTAAGATTGCTATCTGTTTTAATATTGGCAGTTGATAAACTATTTGCACTAATATCTTCTAAATGACTAGGGCCTGAAACATTCAATTCACGAAGTTGGCCTAGTTTTTCTAAGTTACTTTCTGTTACACTATTACCCAATGTTGTTCTACTTAACACCATAGATTGGTCAATACTGTACCATTTACCATTTTTCAAATCTATTATTTCACTGGTATATATTCTATCTGGGTTTAGGGCATAGGTAAATTGCCTATTTTTACTACCGTGCTTCCATAAAAATCCAGTTCCGTTTATAGTGCTTATATCATTAGTAGAAAAAATTATAGGAAGAAGTGCATTATCTTGACCGCTAGTAATTAACTGATCTACTTCTAAAATACCATTAATCTTAACTCTAGCATTTTTAAATTTTTCACTGCCTATATGTATGTCGCCTGTGTTCTTAATACTGATTCTTGAAACATTATCAGTTAATATATTAAGGTCATTACTGGTTAATGTACCTATGGCAACTGCATTATCTCTATCATCTATAGTGAATTCAGCAGCATTTTCTAAAGCTATGCCAACTGTGCCGTTTGGACTTTCTGTGTTAATGCCAAACCTATTTAAGTTATTGTTAAAGAATACCCAATCATCAAAAACTACAGGGCCATTTACGGTAAGTTCATTTAGCTTGCCAATTTTTCTCAAGTTACTGTTTGTTACACTGGGACCTAATGTAGTTTGGCTCAAAACTGGTATTTTATTAATTTGGAACGAGTTATTGTTTTCCAAATCTATATTCATACTACTATACATTCTATTGCCTTGTCTGTAGACAAATTGTTTAGCTCCATTTTCATCTACAAAAGTTAAGCCCTTATCTTGTAGCTGTGCTTCATTTCTAGCACGGAATGTATAATCTTTAGCAGAATCCGCACCCGTATTTGATTGGTCTTCGGCAATAAGATTTTTGACTTTCAGTGTGTCAACAGTAAGCATACCTTTAACCTCGAGGTTCTTACTAGTTCTAATATCTCTATCAACTGAGAGACTACCTTTTACACTAAAGTTATCTGTGGCCTGAACAGGGCCTTCTAGTGTTTGAACACTGAGTTTTTTAATTACTAGACTATCGTCGACAATGCTGAGTAGTTGATTCATAAGATTTCCTGGGGTTTTGATATTTATCAAAAGACATTGTCAAAACCCCAGTCAATCTATGCTACTTTTAATAGTACTGTATCCTCATTAATACGACCATTCATCTTGGTATCTGTAGCATTGATTTCGTCTAAGAACTTGCGTAGAGCTACCTTACCCGCACTCTTGAACTCTTTTAGTTTGTCCTCGGGTTTGCGTATGGTCTTTTGTACACTAAGATCCTCGTTGAATCCAGTAATAGTGGTACCTTTAATACCCAAGTCTGCAAACTCTGCGGCCACATACTTGCCCAACTTACGGGTCTTAGTATTGTAGATCCATAGCTCCTTGCTACCAATAATCTCCGCAGGATCAATACTAACTAGTCTCAGCGCCTCATCAGTCTTTTTGTACTTGATTTTGGCAACTAATTTTTCCTTGCTAACTGTCTTAGGCTTGCGTACTTTACGGGTGACTTTGGCTTCTTGGTTAAGCATAGTACAGGCATTTTGAATCTCTTGTAAGAACTCAATAATCTTTTTGACATTTTTACGAGCAAGATGACTGTGCGCTTCACGTAGATCCGCATCCGCTTTACCACTGGCCAGTTCAGTTAGTTCCTCTAACCACCGACCATAAAAGTCCTTGATGTGACGAGCATGAGCTGGTTTGGCCTGCTTGCCCCGTAGAATACTACTAATCTTAAAAGCCTTGGGGTCAAAACTGTTAGGGTCAGTGTGCCACAATTCAATAGCATCTTCAATCTCTGCGGTCATGGCCATACTAGCATCACGCACACGATCTTGGATACTGATCACAGGACCTTGTACCTTTTCCGCTTTTTGGGGTGCGTCGTATTTGCCCTCAATCATAACCTTGTCTATGGCTTGTCGAAGCCAAGTATCCGATCCACGCCCGCTATTAAAGTCTTCCCTAACAGATGGCATACCGCGAGTAAGACAACTGGCAAGAGCACCCATGGTAATAAGGCAACGCCAATCTTTAGTTTCCTTGAAGGCTTGTACTTGTTTTTTGGTATAGCCATTATCTGACATCCATTTTACTACTGCTGGTTTAAGATCCTTACTGGAGTAGGTAAGGTTGTAGTATTGCATTGCCTCACGGAAACGACGACTAAATTCATCAGTGGTCCAAGTTTCGTGACCATCCCAAACTGGAGCACTATCTTTCTTGGGGGCTGCACTAGCCAATTTTTTAGCAATTTTACTACGGGCCATATGTTACTCCTATTGTGTTAAGCAATACTAGTATTATATAGTCACTCGTGGTAGTTGTCAAGTATTTCGTTTAGGTTAGGGGCATAGTTGCCCAAATGTTGAACAGTAATACTAGCGGCTATATTGGCAAATTTTATTGCTTTTTCAATATCATTTACTTTCAAAAATTGGTAGCATAGCGAAGCCAAAAAAGTATCCCCTGCCCCACATACATCTGTTAGTTCAATATTTTGAGTAGGGAATATCTTACCCTTATAGCCAGCTCCGTCTTTACCTAAAGTTACTATTAAGTTTGAATTATAGGATTTGGCTAAATGACATTCATCTCTATTGACTTTTACATAGGCACCCTCAAATCTAGCCAAATCTTGTTTTTTAGTATCAATAAAGACAGGTCCTTTGAATGATTTTATTATATGCTCGATAGCATTATAACTCATAAACCCTTTATTATAATCACTGATTACAACTGCATCAATATTATTAATCTTAGGTAAGTCCATATCCCAAGGATCTAATTCGGGTTCATCATCTGTTCTTAGTAATTGATAACCTCTACTATCAATAAATCTTGTTTTAGTAATAGTTTGAGTATTGGTAATAACTTCTACAGTACATCCCAAACTTTTTAGGTTGGCCTCCACGTTTAGAGTCATACCAGGTTTACTTTCCTCCCGTTCTATGGCTAGTATGGGAATAGGTGCTTCAGGGCTAATACGCTTGACACTGCCGTAGACATAACGGTCTACACAACTATCACCTATTAGTAATATATTATACGGGTGCATTAAGTCCAAAGACTTTCGCGGATCTTGATCAAACGACACATCATTTCGGTATCTTCGTCTTGTTGTTCTTTTTCAATCTTGTGGCATAGATCCAAAATTTTCATAGTTTC
>Ga0172367_10000622_pt1 | contig 54403 bp, 36 predicted proteins | sample Lak10m_FD_114542 | JGI IMG/M metagenome (GOLD analysis project Ga0172367, IMG submission 114542) | Freshwater microbial communities from Kabuno Bay, South-Kivu, Congo - kab_022012_10m | ecosystem: Environmental > Aquatic > Freshwater > Lake | place: Democratic Republic of the Congo: South-Kivu... | reverse complement strand
ATTTGATCTGTTCCTGATATCCGGGCGGATTTACGTGCGGGGTCGGTTCGGTTGTTTCGCAACTTGATAATATTAGAATTATTGGAATAATAAAAAAATATAATAATACTTTTTTCATAAAATGCTCCCTGGTCTTTCTATTTCATATAACTTCAAAGCCGATCTGTTAACTTACTCTGATATTCCCTTACATTAGGAATGTTTTTTATAAAACTTAACTTAACATAAATAATTACAATTCCCAAATAAGACTATTTGTCTATTATTTTATTTGTGATATTTATTACGGCTTCTCATGCAGGTGTCTGCTGCCAAAGCCGTCCGGTGCAGAAACGTAATTCTGCGGGAAAGATTACCGCAATTTACCGGCGTGGGAGACATGACCTCACCCATTTAAAACGAAACGGGCTGCCCGTTTCTGAGCAGCCCGTATGGTGAAATATGTTAAATGGGAGGTATTACTTCAGAAGCATCATCTTATTTACCGATCTGAATGTTGTTCCGTCGCTGCCTCTGGCGTCAATAGTGTAAAAATATACCCCGCTGGTAAGTGAACCCGAAACGGACTCTGCTCCGAATACTTCCTCATGTATTCCCTGGGAATATTCCCTGTTCCCCAGCACGGCTACTTCCTCTCCTATTGCATTAAACACCCTTAACGTAACAACCGCGCTTACAGGCAGTGCAAATTTGATCTTTGTGCTTGGATTGAACGGATTGGGGTAGTTTCCGAACAACTGATAGCTGAAAGGTACAGAAATGGCTTCTACTAAAAGTCCGGTAACTGCCGGATCGCTTATTGTCAAAGGCGAGCCGTCTGAAAGATTCTGACTTAGTAAGCGGCCTGATACTGCTTCGGCTACGGAGACATCTCCGCCGGTTACGCGTATAGTCAACGGGTAAACCGCATCCCTAATCTGAAGTATAGCTGATTTATCGCCCGCTTCTTTTGCGTAGTACCCGTCATTAAAGCGCACATCAAATACTCCCGCCGGAGGCACCGGTGGCATTTCGTATCCGTTTTTGCTGCCGCTGACAAAATAAACGTTAAAAGATTTTCCGGCTGCATCTCTGATATTAATTTCGATACTTTCAGATTTCTGGTTCTCATTAGTCCTTGCAATTGTTTTTGCATTCGCATTAAGATTAAGCACACCATCCTGGCTCACTTTTACCCAGTAACCTTTTGTCGCTTCAAGATTCTCAGCAATATAATACGATTCATTAAATCCAAAGAAAACAGAGGATATTATTCCTGCAGGGACAGAGGTGATACCGCTTACAGTAACTGACTGGTCGAAAGGACCAATGAGATTCCACCCGGTCGAAACTTCGACAGGCTGGCTGACATACTGTCCCATCATTGTATGAGCCAAAGGCTGAGCAAATTTAACCCAGTACCCTTCGCCCATATGCAGGGAATCCATAATATTGTAATTTCCGTTGAAACCGTAAACTGGTGAGGTTGCCTCGGGGAAAACATCGCCCGCCATCATACTTTCCGGGTGCATCGGTAGAGAAACAAGGTTCCAGCCCTGAACAGTATTAAATGTCATCTCTGACATTTTGCGGTATTTGATAACGAGTGAATTTATTGCTGTATTTGTGATCTGAAGAGTGCTGTTTTCCCTCATATCCACATCAACAAGGATTCCTCCAAACGGATCAGTTATGTGGAAACTTCCGACAGGCAGATAAGCCGGGTTCCAGCTAATTGAGAAAGGATAACCTGCGCTGCCTGCCTGGAAATTCACATGCCAGGTAATTTCTTCAAGATTGCTGCTTCTTATATCTTTAATTGTTCCTGCATTATTCGAAAGCAAAAAGCGCGCATCGAATACTCCTGCCGGGGGTACCGGAGGAAGTTCAAATTCGCCGAGCTGAGTGTCTATTCCGTCCGTTGCAGCCGCAGCCTGACCAAACATCAGATCACCGACAGATTTGGCGCCGCCGGCATCCTGCACCTGAAGAATGCACGTCCAGAATGGGACAGCTTCACCGATTGTCATGCTTACCGGAACGATCACCTGAGGAGCTGCCGGATCAGTGCTGCTGATCTTCACATCCATCGAATAATCACCGTCCGTAAGATCAGTTGTGTTGAATTCGAGAACGAGATCGGCGCTGTTTCCGTTGTACAATCTTCCACCTGTATTATTTGCGAGCAGCCAGTCCGGTTCAGCCGAAATTTTCACTGCCATTTCATTCTGGATATATGCGGAGTTATATGAAATCTGCAGTCCGTCGTTTCCGGCATTGTTTTCAATACCAACAGTACCGCCATCGACTGCGCCGGTCATAAGTTTATAATAGAAAACAATTTTACCTGATGAATAGAGTACGATCTGATAAGTATATTCGCCTGAACCGCTGTATCTCATCCATTTGTCGTACTGAACAATAAATTTATTCCCGTCTGTTTTGTAATAGACTTTTCCTGTTGTCTTGCCGTCAAGATCGTCCCAGAACGGAGAAATAAAATCATTCGGCACTGAACTGCCCGGGATTGCAACATTGGAAAAAGTATTTCCGGAGGGCATTTCGAAAGTAACAAAGCCGTTGGAAGAGAAATAAATATCGCCTTTAACTTCTCCGTAATACTTAAAGTTTATGCCGGTATTTATTGGGCCAGCATAACCTTCATCCAGCGCGCTGAATGTGCCTGTTGGTATCCAGTTGCTTACGAGGGTTCCGGTTGTCGATATATCTTCCCATAAATAGTCGGGACCTTCGGGGTCGTTGCTATCAATCCATTCATAGCCAAACAGATCAGGCCCGCCGGCTCCTTTAAGGCTGCTGCCTCTTTCAGATTCGAGCCCGCCTTTTTTCCTTTCACCGCTTGCTCTCTCAGACTGCTTTGCCGGGATCAGTCTTGCTTTTAATAATCCCGGGAAAGTATTGTTCGCAAGTTCAACAGTATAGTCTAATGAGGAAGGATCAACTGAGATATTTGATATTGTAACAGTATCGGTCACAATTACATTTTGGGGCAGTATCTGAGTAACTGCATCCGGCGAAACACTTATAACCGGTTGAGCCAAAGTGGATGCCTGAACAACGTTGGACATTTCAGAAACATTGCCCCAGATATCAATAGCTTTTAATGCAAAATAATATTGGGTAGCCGGCTGCAATTCAGTAAGTTCGTATGACTTCGACATACCGGCGCTGTCCGGGCTTCCCGGAAAAATTACTGATGCTGCATTTGCAAAATCATTATCGTTAGCAATAGGAGACTGGCTGTACCTGATATCGTAACTTACAACACCGCTTACTGAAGAATCCATTGGCGAAGTCCAGTTAAGAGTCATACCGTTTGAAAGATAATTTGAAGTCTGAAGATCGGTTACAGGCTCAGGAGCTATTGAATCCGGTTCTGATCCGAATGTCATCAGGGTAGAGCAGTCACCGAAGATATTGTATTGCTCCATAAGTTTTAAGCCTTCCCCGGTGCTTCCTCCCCAGAGATCCATTGCATACATAACTCCGTTAAAACTAACACCGCCGACTGTGTTTCTTTCTCTCGTTGTAAGCAGCATCATTCCGTGATTCTGCATATCGCAGGGAGGAACCCAGCTCGCATTCGTCGATGAACCATATACTGCAATAGCGCCTTTCGGTGAGGTCATTGAGCCTGCCCGCAGCCAGGCTTCTTCCATACACTCGCTCATTTCAAAATCGCCGTTGAGACAAGCCACATCAATAATAAACGGATTCATCCAGCCATTATTCAGACTATTGACATTAGAAACTGAGAATCCAGTTGTGCTCCAGGAAGTTCCGCTGCCATGACCAATGTAATTGATTATGCTTCTGCCTTCATTCAAGGCTGCTGAAACCATTGCCGCTGTTGCACCCGGATCATAAATTTCATCAACCTCGGTAAAAAACATATTATCATAAAGCAAATCCCTAAGAAGGTTTGCGCGCTGCCAGTCCGGCGGACTTCCTTCACTGCTGGCAACTCCTGTTCCTTTAAGGTACCATGCAGCCGATGATCCTCCGAATGGCATCGTTTCGTAACGTTGTATTTTATGCAGCACATATTCGAGGTTTGTTGCATTTGCAACAGAAATTCTTGAAATATATGCATCGGGATAAGCATCCGAGCCCACCAGTTTCACATAACTCGGATCAGAGGCTGCTCCTTCTGACTGACCATAAAGTGTGGGTATCTGATTTGATTCTCCGATCAGGATTATATATGTAAGACCTGCAGCGGAATTATACAAATTCTGAATATAAGTTTTAATTGCCGCAGAACCAGTACCTGTTTCGGTGGGGTATTCGGCTTTAATAGTGGGCATTCCTTTTGAGAGTTTCCACTCATAGAATGGCTGGACTGTTGAAGCATAAGAACTATGATAAATAATCAGCAGTCTGCCGGGCTCGGGAATTGGTGTATATTCTGCAAAACCTTTACCGTAGTTAAGGAAAAGTGTGTTATAAATACCCGAAAATTCTGCGGAAACTTTTTCAAGCGGTTTTGATCTGACATATTGATTTACAGGAGTTTTTGCATTATCCGCATATATCTCGAAAAGAATTTTATTGTAAATTCTGAGTTTTTTCCGGAGAGGATTATACTGTACAGGATTAATAATAAAATTTTGCCCGCGCAAATCCCTTACTATATATGTCTCGCCAATTGACGCATTTATTTCGGGATACCATTTATCTTCGTTATAGACTTTATCAAAAACAAATGGAATTGATGCCGGATCAATATTTCTTGTGAAATGCCCTTTTGAGGGTGCAATTCCAAGATCAAGATCAATTTCACTTACCTCTGAACGAATGATCCTAACCGAATATGCGGCAAGGTCACCCACATGAATACTCCTTCTGGCTTCTGGAAGCATCGGGAGTCCTTTTACCATTGTAGAAATCATATTATCTGCTGTAAGCAGATTCCAGTCTTTTCCATCAATAGTCACTTTATCAAATTGAAGTTCCGGCATGTTGAATTCAATAGTAGTTGAATTCTCATCCGTACTGAGGACAGAAAACGGCGCATCATAGTTCTGACCGGATACGGGAATGCTTAGTAGAATAAGCAGCCCTGTTACCCTCAGAAAATTTTTACCGTGAAATAATAGTCGAAATAGATTTGAGGTTTTCATTAATACCTGCCTGGTAACGTTTACTGATAAAAATAGTTAAAGAATCTTAAAATAATAATATTATTTAACTTTAAGGCATTATTATTTAAGCCTTTTATAATATTGTGCATACACTCACTCCACCTTTCGCATCTCAAATAACTTCCATTCTTATATATCAATGGAATTAAAGCAGGTTCGCCATAATGATATCCGAATCCGCAATATTCCTTTTTCCGATTTTATCCACCGGCTGAAATAAAAAAGGCTGCCCTTTTAGGACAGCCTCCGTAAGCCATTAAAAACCTCTGATCAACAGCCTCCAATAACGCGTTTTTGCTTTTTCTGAACCGGGCCGGTTTTAGATTTGAATTGCTCTGCCAGAACAGGTATTACCTTTTTAGCCTTAAGCCGGAATCGGTTCGTGTTTTTCTCATCAATTGTTGTTGCGGGCTCAATCGGTTCAAAGTTGAGCACCATTTCTTTGAAACCCGAAAAACCATTCTGGAGTATTTTGATCCTCTTATATCCGAGTTCACTTGCTACTATTGCCATTTTTTTTGCCGTCAGCTCATCATCTGCTATAAATACATTTATACGTGATTTTATCGTCAGCAGTTTTGTCGGTTCCTTCTCAAACAGATTATCGAAAGTAAAAAGATCCGAACGTGGGAAGCTGAATTTGGCAAAATCTTCTGCTGAGCGGAAGTCAAATATCTGAAATTTATTACATTCATCCATTCGCATAACGCACATCGCAAACTGATCAATAGCCATCACTTCAATTGGATATTCATCGAGTACCTCAGTTTTTTCCGTCATCTGGATAAGTGTTGTTTTCCTGTCAGGAAAAATAAATGCGGAAACCGCAAGTAAAATCCCTATCGCGGCAATTCCGACATAATAAGGAGTTAACCGGATCGGTGGTTTTTTTATTCCATTAACACGGTTTTCAACAATTGAGGCTATGAAGAAACCTGTCAGAGCAAAAACCACCATAATAAAAGCGAAGAGATTTTTCGAGACAGAAAGTGTTTCATAGAAAGTCGGCGAACCCCAGTTAGCCGATTTGTAAAGTGTCTCGAATAAGGGGTAACCTTCTGCAAAAACAAGTACTCCGAGAAATGCTCCGCCGATAAATATCATAGCATCTATTTTACCGATTGCCGCTGCGCACACACTCGTACCCGGGCAAAATCCTCCGATCACGAAGCCGAGGCCCATAACGGCTCCTCCCACAATCGCCGACCAGAGGAAAGTTGGGTTGATGTACACCAGGTTAATATCAAGAAGCCCGAAATGTTCGAGCCCCATTACTCCGATCATGGCCACGATACCGGCTGTGAAGAAAACTCTTAGCACAGTGAAATCGTAACCATAAAAAAGTCCGACCAGTTTCTTCGAAGTTGAAAAACCGGCTTGCTCTAATATCATTCCAAAGAGGATTCCGATAACAAGAGCTACTATAAAATTCAGGTTGTTGCTGATAATATCAGGAACTAACGGACCCATAATTCACCTCAAATCCAAAGTTTTCTGAAAAAATAAGCGAAAGCATATGCTCCCGCGAAAATTGCGAGCATCGTAATTATACCTCCCGTGCTCATTACTGCGAGTCCGCTGAGTGCCGCACCGCTTGTACAGCCTCTGCCAAGCTGCGACCCTACGCCCCAGAGCAGCCCTCCGATAAGCGCCCCCGCAATCCTTATCCGTGAGGTTGATTGTGGTCCCATTTCCATCTTCAAATCGAGGCGGTTTGAAATAAGCCCCGATAAAAATGCGCCGATAATAACACCCACAACTTCAAAAACAAGCCAGTTCATCAGCGGGCTTCCGGATGGGTGTTCTTTCCGGTACTGTGAATAAAAAGTGGCGGAATTGGTATGTCCGGGTGCAACTGTTTCAACAACTGCAATCGCACTGCTTTTAACCGCACCACTCGCACCAAGCCCGCGTCCGGTAATGTATATGGTTGCAATCAATAATAAGCCCAGCAGCACACCTGCCAGGTACGGATTCATATATTTTGTTTCATTCATTTCAAATCTCTTTTATTTTGAATTTTCTTCAATTTTGTTTCCGGAAGGAGCATCCCCGGTTTCGTTGTCATCATCAAGTTCCTCATAACCTGTAAGCATAGCTTTCAGATTCGATGTGGGAGTGTGACCTGTTGTAATCAGGTACAGATGAGTAATAATGAATACAACAAGAAATAAAGCCGCGATTGTGTGAAAAACCGCAATCGCTTCGAGTGTTTGAATGTTAATGGCTGCAATTCCGTGCTTTGATGGGTAACGGTAGAACATATACAGCAGCCCTGAAGTCACACTGAGAGGAATCACAAGTATCTTCAGCCCGAAGTAAGTAATCTTCTGCAGCGGGTTCAGTTTGCTGAGTACTGTTTTCTTTATCGGGTGCGGAGCGTTTCTAAAGATACCGAAGATATAATAATTTAATTGCGCTTTAATATTTTCCAAAGTCGGGATATACTGTTTGTATTCGCCGGTCGTAAGATGCCAGAAAATAGCAAATATGATAAGCCCGATAAAAATATAAGCTGCAATATTATGATATCTTACTGCTTCCCTGAAACCGAAGAAGGAGTAGGTCCCATGAATTTCGAATCCGGTAAATGCAAGGAAAAAGATCAGGATAGACTGCATCCAGTGCCAGAAACGTTCGAAACTCCGATAGATATAAACCTGTTTCTTTCCCATTACTTACCTCTCTTTTTTCTTTTAACATTAACCGCGATTCTGATCGAGGTATGAACCATAATACCGAGCAGTGTCAGTATCATAAGAACAGCGCCTGTGGTATCCACAATTTCTGACCTGTCTCTGCCAGGAAGGTAGAAATCAGTCAGTCCTGCGAGTCTGGAATTTTCAGTTGTATGACATTCGACACAGTTAACTGATTTTTCTTTCTTCGCCACCTGATGATTCACAGGCCAATACATTGCAGTCTCAACAAATTCGATCTTTCCGCTGAAAGGCAAGCCGGCATCACGCATACCAACTGTTGCGGCTGCCTGCCAGTCAAAATCCACCCAGAATGCTCCGTCTCCTTTTCTTTCAGAATAGAGTTTGGGCTTGATTAGTAACTTATTTACCGGGTCGTATGGCTGTTTTGCCACATGTATCTTGACCGGGATGATTTTCGAGTCATAGTCTGCATAAGAACCATGAAGCTGATTCAGTACTGTGACCTGAGAAGGATCTTTGATTATATCCCCCTGCAGGTAGTGGGATGCCGTTCCGTTAAACCACACATAATCAGGTTTTACGTTTTTCTCCCATTTAAAACTTCCTTTGATCGAAAGGTAAGTATGATTGCCGCTGCTGTCTTCTTCGTGGAAAGGCTCTCCATTTTTAAGTTTGCCGGCTGTGGACCAGTCCCAGTGCATCTTTGTTGCATTCTCTTTTGCATATTCAGGGATATGGCATGACTGGCATGCTACTTTAATAGTATGTTCATTCAGTATATCATCTTCGTGAGGAGTTGAAGTATGACATTCTTCGCATGTAGCACGTGAGATATTCATCGAAGATAATGAATATAATTTGCCCGCAATATTGTGAAGCATTGTTGTGTGACAGGCGGAGCATTGCAGGTTGGCCCGATCTGTACCCATATGGACATCCAGATCGCTTGTAGGTTCGAACATGGCTGATTCCAGATCGCCATGCTTTACATTATTTCCGCCCCCGCCATAGAAATGGCAAACGCCGCAGTTGCTTCTTTGTGTCCTCCCGACATTCGCTGCAATGTAGTTCAGGTCGAGAGTCCTGACCGGGTTCCCGGCTTCCTCCGGCGCCTTTGCATAAGTCTCTGTGTTATCATGGCAAATAAGGCAGTCAATATTGGCCGAGTCAGAATAAATGCGCTCAGTTGAATCCATACCATAACCGATGTGACATTTGGCGCAGCTTTGTTCATTGCCGGTAGTACCAATACAGAAGTTATTAATAGCGTTCTTTTTGCCGAGATAAATTATACCCCGTCCCTCTACAAATTCCTCGCGTTCCCAGTTCCAGTGATTTCCGTTCATAACCTGCTGGGGAGTTGTGTTGTGGCAGGTTACGCAGGTTTTAGTTACCTCCTGGGGTGAATTGAATTCTTGCTGCAGAATCGCAAAGCGGGAGTGATCGACAGGAGGAGTATATTTTTTCGAGTATTCCTCCTTAAGTTTCATTAGAATAGTCGGGTCTGCTTCGCGCTGCGACAGTGTGCCGTATGCGAAAACGATAAGCAGCCCAAGCACCGAAAGCATTAGAATGATTTTTTTCATTTGTTCATTTTGTTTTATAGTCTAAAAATGTATGTTAATTCCACCTCAAAAATACATCGGTTAACAACCACAGAATGAAATATCCGTCCTTCTGTTGCCGATTATAGTACTGGGTAAAAGTAATATTCCAGCAGACAGTAATTTTTGTGCCAGGCACCCTGCTGCAATTACTTTGTCTGATATTTCCCGGATTAAATAAAAGCTCAGAAAAGTGTAAAATCTTCCGTACTATAATCTGACGGGGATGAAGTCCGATATTCGGATATGCTTATCCCTTTATAATCCTTACAATTCTGGAAATTTACAGGGTGTTTTAGCTTCTTCTTCGCAATCGTAAACTTTAAAAAACCGGTTGTCATAAAAATAAAATTACTTTAGCCTCTAAAATAACATTTCGTTATGAGAATACAAAGTGACTTCGCTATATCATCAGAGAATGCAAAGGTGCTCTCTGATTTCCGGATAAAAAAATCTCCGGGCGAAAGCCTGAATTAGGGAAAATCATTATGTCAGTGATTAACAGACTCCGGTTTTTAGTAAAATTACAGCATACAACTCTGTAAAATTATAAAACAAAAACTTAACTATTAAACTTATGGAAACAAAAGCTGCGGCCAATCGTTAAGGAAATTAAGTTAAGACAATGGACTATATTATGTAAAAACTGTGGTATGACGATAATTACGGCTGGGAAAAAGTGAAGCACACCAATAAACCTGACATTTAAGAGTAATGCTGTTTTTCATAATAATCATTCTTCGAAAACTTCCAGCAACGATCTGATTAAAGTGGTTTCAGCGAAGAAGAATCATTTTTTTTACAGCATAATATAACATTCCGTCTATGCCCTCAGCTTGAATTGAATAAAAGTAAACCCCGCTTGCCAAATTCAACACCCTGTAATTAAACTCATAGCGTCCCGGAGAAAATTCACCTTCTTTCACTTTGGATATCAGCTCACCGAGTGCATTGAATACCCTTATTGTCACCTTGGAATCAAGGGGTAATTCAAAAAAAATCCTCGTATCGTTATTGAAAGGATTTGGATAGTTTTGTGAAATTACAAACAAAGATAATTTTGTATTAAGCGGCATAACTTCGGAGAGTGTTGAGTCAAATGCACGGATTGAACTCAATACTTCACCGGAGAAATCAAAAAGTGCAAGATTCTCCCAGGGAGAACCGGACGCAGGGGCTGAAATCCACTCTGGCGACCAATAGAACAGACCGGCTCCTTTATCAGCAGGAATATCAGATATAATATTTATCAGAGCCGAAAGAAAATTCTTTTGTCCTTCAATTGTGGCGGGATATTCAGCCAGGAGTTGCCCCGCCTCACCAACAATATTATGTGTATTATCATTCCAATCTAAGGTCCATGGGTATGCAGTTTCAACCACAACAATCTCTTTTCCGTATCTCAGGGCAAGATCATTAAGGTTATTTTCGAGCAAAGAAAGCGATCCATGCCACCAGGGATAATAGGATAAACCGATAACATCAAAGTCTAGATCATATCCGGCAAGTTTATCAAAAAACCAGCGGCTCCCCGGATTATCTCCACCCTTGTCGATATGAATCATGATTTTTACAAACTCATCCGGATCAAGGCCATCCCGCACCCCATCAACAGCGGCACTAATCAATTCGAAAAAATTCGCCCATTGCTGTGTGTTATCATATTCTCCGCAGATCCGCCCTTTATCCCACAACATCCCGCAGGATATTTCATTCCCGACCTGGATCATATCCGGTAAACAATTCCTCTGTTTTAGAATTGAGATAACACTTCTAGTGTATTGGTTAACGCTGTCCTTAAGATCAGCCAAGTCAAGATTTTCCCATGCGGCGGGCATCGTCTGATTTCCAGGGTCTGCCCATGTGTCGGAATAATGAAAATCCAACAGAAGTTTTAGTCCTGCCGCCTTTACCCGTTCAGCCGTAATGAGAGTGTATTCTAAACCGCAATAGCCGTTGGCGGGTGTATGCCAGATCCTGAGACGGATAAAATTAATCCCGTTTTCTTTTAATATCATCAGCGGATCTTTCGGAATTCCGTTTTCCGTAAAAATCCCACCGCAATCCTCAATTTCCTGGAGCGCTGAAATATCTGCGCCCCGAATGAAATCATTCTCTCCCTTATCCTCCCTGCCCTGCGCAATTAAAATACTGCTAAAAACAGCGATTATGAAGGTAATTTTGATTATCTGGTATGAGTTCATCATTATGCTTCCAGAATATTCAACTGATAGTTACTGAAACGGATTTGGCGCAAGAATAAATAGCTTAAAAACATTGACTGATACAATACTTAAATTATACGATTATCACAAATTATCTTTGCTTGTTTAAAATAAATAGGGGGACCGAAGTCCCCCTGGAATAAATATTTTTGGTGCGGCAGACTGGAATACATTTAATCCCGGCCATGCCTCCATAATATTGTATTTATTTCATCAGCATCATTTTTTTGACATCACTGTAAGTGGTTCCGTCAATACCTTTGGCATCTATTGTGTAGAAATAAACACCGCTGGTTATGTTCGATGCATTGAAATTAACTTCATATCTTCCTGCAGAATAAACATTATTGGCAACTTCCGAAACCTGCTGTCCGAGTGCATTAAATACTCTAACAACAACTTTTGCATCAACCGGCACAGCAAATGAGATTTTTGTGCTTGGGTTGAATGGATTCGGATAATTTTGAGCCAGAGTGTAACTTTCAGGAATTTCGAGGCTCATAACTTCAAGAGCAGATACTCTGCTATCTGTAAGGACTATTTCACCGCCCTCACTAAGAGTCTGTCCAAGAACCTGTCCTGTAACTGCATCGCGCAGAGATACTTCAGCGCCGTCAATTCTGACTTTCACCGGAAAAACAGCGCCGGAGATGTTGAACTGTGCTGGTGATGAAGTAAGCTGCTGTGAAAGATAATTTCCGCTGAAGCGGACATCGAAAACACCTGCCGGCGGAACCGGAGGCATTTCAATATTTGAACTGTTGCCCATTGTAAGGTAAAGAGCTCCGCTCCTTCCTGCAGCATCAGTTACAAGTATTTTCGCCCAGTCAGAAGAAATCGGGTTAACTTTATTTCCGGATTTGGCAACCGGACCACCCAATATCATATTTCCTTCCGCAGTTGTTTTTACCCAATATCCTTTTCCAGGCATAAGGTTTTCAGCTATATAATAGCCGTCATCGAAGCCGAAGAATACAGAAGAAATGATGCCTGCCGGATCGGTAGTAACCGCAGAAACCGGAACTGCCGAATGATAGGGTGCAATCATGTTCCAGCCTGATGCAAGTGCAACAGGACCTGAATGGGTTGCGCCGGCAAATGTGTAGGAATCTGCTGCCGGGAATTTAAGCCAGTAACCGGTGCCCATTTCGAACATTTCCGAAACAACATATCCATCGTTAAATGCAAATAACTGTGAAGTAGCTTCAGGGAATAGTTCTGTTACGCTCATATCGCTTGTAACAATCGGCATGCTCAGCATATTCCAGCCTGCATTTACGTCCATTGATGCTTCAACTTGCTCTGAAAATACGATATACAGAGTTGTGTAAGCAGGATCAGTAACCTGATATGATGAATTCTCTTTCATATCCACGTTAACAAGTGAGCCGCCAAAAGGATCAACGAGATTAAATGCACCGAAAGGCAGCGACTGCGGATCCCATGAGAATGTAATAGGATAGCCGGCGCTTCCAGCCTGGAATTTGATAACCCATGTCGGCTCTTCGCCCTGGAAAGGACGAATGTCAACTGGTGATCCAACACCTCCCGGTAACTGGTATCTTGCATCAAAAACGCCTGCCGGTGGTACTGGAGGTAATTCATATTCGCCTAATTCAGGGTCAATGCCATCGGTTGCAAGATAATCCTGACCAAAAGTAAGAACCCGTCCGGCTTCCATTCCATTAGGATCAACTAAACTAAGTTCTGAAGTCCATCCGGATGAGCCCTGTCCGATTATCATTGTAACAGGAACCACAATTTCAGGATTTACAGGATCGTTGCTGTTAATAACAACATCCATTGTGTAAAGTCCCTGCGGGAAGTCTTCACTTGCTAATCCAATATCAACTGTCATCGAATTGCCGCTGTAAAGAAGTCCGCCTGTGTGCTGTAAGGAAAGCCAGTCAGGTTCAGCAGAAATTTTGACGGCGAGGTTATCATGAATATACGCTGCATTGTATGCCATCTGAAGACCGTCAGTGCCATCAACATTCTCCATACCGACAGAGGCTCCGGTCACTGAACCAGTCATAGATTTATAGTAGAACATTATTTTACCTGAGGAATAGATAACAACCTGGTAAGTATATGTTCCTGTACCGCTATAACGCAGCCATTCATTATACTGAATAGTGAATTTGTTTCCTTCAGCTTTATAATAAACTTTACCGGTAGTTTTTCCATCGAGGTCATCCCAGAAAGGAAGAATTATATCGTTCGGTTCTGCTGTTGAAGGAATTGTAGCATTTGAGAAAGAATTGCTTGTGAGCGGGGCAAAACTCAGGAAACCGTTGCTTGAGCAAAATATCTGAGTTCTGACGTTTCCATAATATTTAAAGTTAAATCCAAAATCAAATGGTCCGGCATACCCTTCATCCAAAGCATTAAATGTACCGGTCGGTGTCCAGTTAGTAACTTCGGTGCCGGTTGCAGCAATATCGTCCCACTGATAAACCGGTCCATCAGGTTCATCAGAATCAATCCACTGATAACCGAAAAGATCGGGTCCGCCTGCTCCTTCAATTGCGTAACCGCCTCTTTCAACTGGGTTGTTTTTGTCACTGTAAAGATTTTCAACCGAACCAAAATTTGCTTTTAGTTTGATTGAAACTGCATCCGGAACAGGGAATGTATTATTAGCAGTAGTAATCTGATATTCAAGTGTGGAATTTGAAACAGATTCGTTAGATAGATCAAACGATTTCACGACATTTGTACCGGGTGCAAGCTGCGCTGTGATACTTGGCGGATCGACAGTTGCAACTGGGGCTTCCCAGGTTGAACCGGTTGCGAAATTTGACAACGGAGAAGCATTCCCCCATATATCAAAGGCTTTCATTGCAAAATAGTAAGTTGTCGAAAAATCAAGACCTGTAACCAGGAGGTTGTCCTGTGTGCCAAACGGGGCTGGCTGACCTGCATAAGTCAGTTCCATTGCACCGTTAAAATCATTTGTATCGGCAATAGGAGTTGTTGAATAACGGATATCATATCCGGTAACACCATTCATCGAGGAATCATATGGGACAGTCCATGTCAGCAATAAAGAATTTGAAGTGGGATCACTTACTGCAAGATCGACAACCGGATCGGGAGGTGTCGGGTCAGGAGTTCCAAGTGTAAGCATGGCAGCATAAACATCAATAAGACCAACACCGTAGTTATTATCCTCGCCGGCAGTGCCAAGATCTTTAGCTGTATTATATAAAGCCATTTTGAGCTGTTTACCGGTGAGTGCGGGGGCAAATTCTCTAAGAAGTGCAATTGCCCCGGCAACATGAGGGGCAGCCATCGAAGTGCCGCTAAGCAGACTGTATCCGCCGCCGCCGTATGAAGAACGTACGCTGACCCCGGGAGCTGAACCTTCAGGTTTGATCAGGAGTGAGCCTGTTCCGCCACAAGTGCTTGGTCCGCGGCTTGAAAAACTTGCAATCGGACTTGTATTTCCAGCCAGATACTGAGCGCCGTCAATTGCGGCTGTTGCCCAGATATTGACTTCATCTGTATTAATATTTTTTGGTGATGTGATTGTGCTGGTTCCAGGACCGCTGTTTCCGGCAGAGAACACAACAGCAATACCAACTGCTTCAACTGCATTCAGTGTATTTACATAAATGCTTGAGCAATCGTTTGAAATACCCGGGTCATACCAGCTATTTGAAATTGCATCCGGCATGTCATCTATCGTAGCCGGATTTCCATCAGGGTCCATTGCCCACTGGAAAGATGCAACTGAAGCTGAAGTGTGAGAGCCGCTGACGCATAATGAATTTGAACCAATCCATTCCGCATTATATGCAATACCAACAGTATCGCCGGCAACCATACCAACCATTGTTCCCATCGTATGAGTACCATGACCATCACAATCTGTCGGGGTTGATCCGCCGGTCGCAGCATACCAGGCCTGACTTGCCGGAACATGTGTACCCCTCCATTTATAACTTAAAGCCGGGTGAGTAACATCGACACCTGTATCTATATTCATCAGAATCCTGCCGGCGCCGGTAATTCCCATTTGCCACAATTTATGAGCATTAATAATTGATATTCCGGGCTCGGATCCATTAATGCTTTTATCTGAAGCGGGTTTAACTTCAACAGGAAGGTCTCTTTCAAGACGCCCGTCGAGATCGACCATAAAAACTTCTGAACGGAGAGCGATCTCGTTTATTACCGAAACCCTTCCCTCAACCATAATCATATTTACAACCCAGAATGGTTCAAACCGGAAGACGCTTTCTGAAGCTTCCTGTGTTTCGAGCCAGGAGATCAGATTACTCTGAGTAAATTCAGCTTTTTCTTTGAGAGCGCCTGTTACTTCAATGCTCCTGCGTTGAAGCGAGGCATTTTCACGGTAGAAAGCTTCGTCCATCGAAGCAACATCAACCTGATCGTTCATGATAACAAGAGTCCTGATATAATCATCACTCTTTGCATCGTTCATCACATCCTGCAGCCTGTCGCTTATTCTTTTTTGTTGCGCAAAAGAAACTGCCGTCAGGGACAGAAGTAAGAGGAAGAGGAATTTTTTAATCATTATTCCACCTTTTATTGTTTAATGAATGTTGGTTAATTAAAAAAAATTTAGCGGGAGACTTCATGTCTCCCGCTGATAAAATTATTTCATGAGCATCATTTTTTTAGTATCTGAATGGCGGGTTCCATTAGTACCTTCTGCTATAAAATTATAGAAGTAAATACCGCTCGAAAGAGTGCCGGCATTTATTGATACTTCATGGTTTCCGGCTTTATACTCTTTTGCGTTTATTTCCATTACTTTCTGTCCGACCATATCATAAATAATGATCGACACCCTTGAATCTGCAGGTAATCCGAAAGAGATAGTTGTGGACGGATTAAATGGGTTCGGATAGTTTTGTGAAAGACGGAATTCAGTTGGGATCTCAATGCCATTAACTGAAAAAGAGTTTATTGAAGCATCTTTCAGAATTACTTCTTCACCTGATCTGAGAAGAGTGTTGAGTAATTTACCTCCAGCGAGATCAGCAAGCTGCAGATCAGCATTTTCAACTCTGACGCGAACCGGATATTGAACTGAATTCAAACGTATTTCTGACTGTGAACCATTCAATACTGTGATCGAGCGGTCATTCGAAAAACGTGCATCAAAGATTCCTGCCGGGGGAACCGGAGGAAGATCATACTGCGAAAGATTTATCTCTTCGTTTGTAACGTAAAGCACTGTTCTGTTCATTGAAGCATCTTCAATAACAATCTTGCCGCTGTTTTGAGGAATCTGTGCAAAACCGACTGATGAACCACTCTTCGCCGCTGAGCCAAAAGTCATTTCGCCTGCTTCACTTGCTTTAACCCAGTATCCTTTGCCCGGAGCAAGAGTTTGTGCGGTTGAATAACCGTTATCAAATCCATAGAAAGAGGATGATATAATTCCTGCAGGAACTGTAACGATTGATGACACCGGAACGTCCCAGTTATAAGGTCCGACAATGTTCCATCCCTGAGAAAGAGCAACTGCCTCTGCATAAGGCATTCCCGACATAGTCATTTCGTGTGTATCCTGGAACTTGAGCCAGTAGCCTTCACCCATACTCAATTCGGAAACGGTTGTATAACCGTTATCGAAAGCATATGCGGAAGATATCGCTTCAGGGAATAAACCTGTTACGCTCATATCGGTAGCTGATACAGGTACACTTATAATATTCCATCCGGCATTTACGTTCATCGTAACATTCATTTGTGAGGAATATTCAATAAGAAGACTTGTTATGGCTGTATTTGTAAGAGAATAGCTGTTTGTCTGTGTCATGTCGAGGTTTACAAGCATTCCGCCGAATTGATCTTTAAGCATAAAGCTGCCGTCACCGAGATCTTCAGGATTCCATGATAATACAATCGGATAACCTGCTTCGCCCGGCTGGAATTTAACCTGCCATGTTGCTGCTTCCTGCTCAAGTCCGCGGATGTCTTTCAATGAAGATATCGTCTCAGACAGAACAAATCTTGCATCAAATACGCCGAGCGGCGGGGTTGGCGGAAGTTCATATTCGCCAAGAAGAGGATCGAGACCATCGGTTGCGCCGGGAGCCTGTCCAAATGTTACAATCTGACCGGCTTTGGTTCCGCCTGCATCATTAACACTGAGATCAGCCATCCATGCACCGCTCCCCTGTCCTAATGTAAATTGAACCGGAACTACAATTTCAGGATGAGCCGGATCGTTTGTTGTGAACACAACATCCATCGAGTAATCACCTTCAGGATTATCTTCGGTAAGGAAGGTGAGTTCAACATCAATTGAGTTTCCGTTATAAATTCGTCCGCTTCCGTTCTGGAGTGTAAGCCATTCGGGTTCTGCAGCGAAACGAAGTGCAAGATTGTTTTTCAAATAAGTGGCATTATATGCAACCTGAAGACCGACAGTTCCTGTTTCATTTTCAATTCCAACAGTTGAACCAACAAGATCACCGGAGAGAGATTTGTAGAAAATCTCAACCTTTCCGCCTGTGTAAAGCACTATCTGGAAGGTATATAGTCCGCTTCCGGAATATTCGCCCCATTGTTCGTATTGAACAATAAATTTATTCCCGACAGTCTGGTAAAATACCTGTCCTGAACTGGTGCCGTCGAGGTCATCCCAAACAGCAGCTACTAATGCCTGAGGACCAGAGGCTGTAGGAATTGTCGAGTTACTGAAGTTATTTGCAGTGAAAGGAAGGAAACTGATAAGTCCATTACTTGAGAAATAAACTTCATCGTAATCAACTCCATAGAATTTCACTGTGCTGCCCAATGCGATCGGTCCGGCATAACCTTCATCTTTTGCGCCAAAGGTTCCTGTCGGCAGCCAGGTTGTTACCTCGGTACCTGTTGTTGAAATATCATTCCATACATACTGAGGACCGTTTGGCTCATCTGAATCAATCCATTGATAACCAAATACATCCGGTCCGCCAAATCCCTCAATTGCCACACCCGGCATTTCGCGGGCGTTATCTTTATCTTCATAAGATTTAGCCGCAGAATTTATTTGCGGAATGACAGTCAGTTTAATGTTAGTGGGTTCAGGGAATGTATTATTCTCAAGAGAAACTGAGTAATCAAGTGTGGAGTTTGTCGCAGAAGAGTTTGCAAGATTAATATCTCTTGTAGTCGAAGCGCCTGCAGGAAGTGTTACATTTACTGAAGTCGGGCTGACAACTGCAACCGGGGCATCATAAGAAGAAGCCATTGGCACATTCGAGAGCAACGACCAGTTATTCCACATATCGCGCGAACGAATAGCATAATAATAAGTTGTTGAAAAATCCAGATCAGCGACCAGGAAAGTCTGGGTAGTGCCTGTTGGAGCCGGAGTCGGAAATCCGGTCAGCGGAGTTGCATTAGCAAAATCAATCGTATCATTTATTGCCGATGTTGAAATTCTTATATCATAAGCACGAACACCGCCGAAAGATGAATCATAAGGCGCTGTCCAGCTAAGTGTCATCTCGGTTGATGTAATATCTGAAATGGCAAGATCGGTCACCGGAGTTGGAGGTGTATAATCCGGGTCACCCATAGTAGGATCCCAGCCGTCCAGTACTAATGTTCCGGTATTATCCGGATCAAGCCAGTCTTTCAGGCGTGTTGCAGGAGTAGTTCCATATGACCACGACATAGAGAATTTGCCGTAATAATCCTGGGTGATGCTCGTACATGATGCCCAGCCGCCATGAAGCTGACCGATTACTCGGCCGTTCTGATCATAAAGCGGTGAACCTGACGAACCCGGTTCCGTTGTTCCATCGTTCCAGGCTGTTATTTCCCAATGTGAATTCGGGAGATAAGGGGAAGGGTCATAATCACTCGAAGTTGACGGATCATAATCCCAGCTTATTTTTTTTATATCACCGGCAGGATGATGAATACCGACTGAATTAGTTGAAGCGACATCAATTGCCGACCAGCCTGCGAAATGAACATTATATGCTGTAGGCGGGGCTTCATTTAACAAAAGAAGACCAAAATCACTTGATGAATTCTTAGCAAGGAGTGTTGATCCCTGAACTGTATAATTAGTCGGACCATCAATATTGTTGCAGTTCGGACTTTCATAATTAAACATAAAAATCCAGGTATCATTTCCACCGAGGCAGTGGTTGGCTGTCAAAAAGAGAGGAGCAAGATCCTGACGAACGTTATTTACCAGTGATCCGGAACAAATTCTTGAACCGCCGGAAGTTAGAATCATTGCAACCGATCTTTTCTGATTTGCCCAGGGTTCACCTTCGGGACAGTTAACATTATTATTACATGAACCGGAAGATCCGAAGCCCTCTGGTAATTCACCCTGATGGCCAAAAAGATTTTTATAAGCATGAACAACAATTGAAACTTCAACTACCCCCTGACCAAGAACATTTGCAGGTTCAAAGTATTCAAGTGTTACTGCATCACCTGCAGTAGGTGAAGTCGAAAATTTCATTGATTCTTTATTATTAAACGATGTATATGCTCCGAGGACGCTGCTTCTGTCATCATTGTATAGAAATAATTTTGCTCCTTCGGGCAATCTGTATTTTTCGTAGGTCAGGTTAAGAGAAAAAGCACCAGGAGAAGAAATCCGTAATCTCCAGATTCTTGAGCCATCCGGGAGTTCTTCCCAAAGTCCGGAATTGTTTAACGTATAATCCACATCGATTGGCTCGCCAAAACGAAATGGGACGTCTTTTGATTGCTCCGCTTCATCCTCCGCAAGCAATGCTTCAACATTTACCGACGGCATAAATACTGTTGGCAAATCTGAACTCAGCCTGTTCGAGAAACTTGGTGGAGTCCCTCCCTCGCTTATCTGTGCGAAAAGATTGCTTCCGCTGAGCAACAGTAAAGCAAACAGAAAGGAGAAAAATATGTTTGTTTGTTTTAATGGTTGTTTTTGTTTTTCCATGAGACAACTCCGGAATGAATTAATGGATCATTGATTGAATTTATTATAAAATTATTACGGAATTCTGCAAAATTCCTTCTGTTATATTCAAGTTTTTGAGCAATTTCTGGAGTGATAAACTATTGAATTTTTGAGCATTAAACAGTTAAAATACCTTTAAATTTTGAATTTTCACAATATAAACGTCACAAATAATTGATTTTTTAGCAAAACTGTGATTTTCCGATAATGAAAATCACCTGTATATCACAATTTTCCGGAAATTTTTAAATACTTAAGGATATTTTGTCGCGTTGGACAGGCATACTTATGCTGCCTTTTCAATGCAGAATACGCTTATGTGCCTGATTTTATTGTTCTTTTCACTATTTTGAATCCAATTATTCTCAATTCAGATTGCCCGGCAAGTCTTAGCATTCAATTTCGAGGGACAGTGGAAAAAGCCGTGTTTTCCGACAAATTATCTTCCTCAGTAAAAATTTCTCATGCTGCAAGATTTGTTTTTGCAAAAAAAAGCAAAGTTTAATTTTATGGTTGTCAATATTTCCGGAAAAGTTTAATTTGAGTTCTTTTAAGAACATTGATTATATGTTAACAATTATGAAACTAAAATTCACTGGAATAATACTTATCGCCTTATTCTTCCAATGCTCACAAACATTTCTTATTGCACAAACTATTAAAATTTGCGCAGAATGCAAAAAGGCTATTGAAGGTTCTTTCATTGAATACAAGGGTAAATTTTTTCATTCAGAGCATTTCGTCTGCTCCAAATGCAATAAACCGCTTGGAGGGAAAGTATTCTATGAGACAGATGACGGGCTTTTTGATAAAGAATGTTATGAGGAGTTTATCGCCCCGAGATGTTCATTCTGCGGCAAACCTCTTTCGGATGAATATATTGTTTCCAATGAATTGAAATACCACAAATCCTGTTTTGAAAAAAATATTGCCATCCGCTGTGTTATCTGCAGCGAAATAATTGAAGGAACTTACAGCGTAGATCATTGGGGAAACAAATTCCACACGGATCATCGGAACGAAATACCGGAATGCAGTTTCTGCGGACGGCTCATGACAAAAGAGATAGCCGGCGGTGGTTTCCATTATAGCGACGGGACTGATATCTGCAAAGACTGCGGAGAAAATGCAATCAAAGATATTTCCCGCGCCCGCAAGATCACTCAACAGATCAGATTGCAGCTTGAAAAGCAGGGGATTAAAATCCAATATGGCGATATTCCTCTGAAACTTGTCGGCAGGGACGAGCTCCAGAAAGATGAAAAGACCGATGGACATAAAACAAGAGGTATCACCCATCAAAAACTGACATATACCAATAAGTCTGTCAGTTCGCGCAATATCTCCATCTCTCTTCAGTACGGTATGCCTGAACTATCCTTTATTGCAACGGCAGCTCACGAATTAATGCATGTTTACCAGTACCTCAATTCTCCTGACAACAATCATCCGGCATTCTGTGAAGGTTCGTGCAATTTTGCATCATATCTGATACTCCGGGAAAATGACGATAAACTGGCGACATATATACTGAAATCTATGGAAGAAGATGAAGACCCGCATTACGGAGCCGGTTATAGAAGAGTTAAAGCGATGGTTGAGAAAAAAGGCATTGCTTTCTGGCTGGAATCACTAAGAAAAAGTAAAAGTTTTCCATCTGGCTACTAAAGCAAAATTAGTTTATATTTTCAGAGCAGAATGATAAAAACGAAATGCTATTTAAATGACATAAGAATTGTGGTTGACTATTTAAGAAATTAACAGGGTCACAGGTGAGATTGCAACTCCTCTTCGCCCGGTAATAGCCTCAGCATCCTGTTGATATAAAATTGCCGCTTAACCTTCAGTTTATTATTAAACATAAGGCAAATCGCCTTTTTTTGCCTGTGATAATTCAAGAATTACTTCACTTAGTTCTTCAATGATCCTGCTGACATATTTTTCCCCTTTTTCAAATGATGCAAGAGAAGGATCTCCGGAACCGAGATCGGGGTGGGATGCCCTCCATGGGCGCGGTGTCCATACTCCTTTTTTACTAAGTCCTTTTATCTTAAATGGTATCCTTTTTCCAGAGCCTGCATCCTCCATATTTACAAGTTCAGGTGTAAGGTATAACATCATGCTGGTTTCCAATTCCCCGGCATGATCTCCGTGTTTCTCAAAATTTTCTGCAACAAATTCAGGAATCATTTCGTGAATATTCACAAGAACAATAAGCATACCTGTCTCAAGAATAAGATCACGGATCAGTGGAATAAAATTGTTGCCGCCGTGAGTATTCACCAGGAGTAATTTGTCAATGCCCTGCCTTTTTAATGAGAAACTAACATCCCTAAGAATAGCTAATGCCGTTGTTGTTGAGATATGAATAGTTGATATCTGATCTAATTGCTGGGCATTATTCCCGTAAGGTACTGGAGGCAGAACAACAGATCTTGCACCCAGCAGATTTGCCTTTTCGGCTGCTCTGCATGATATCGCCTCAGCCTGCAGATAATCCGACCCATACGGGAGATGATTATTATGTGCCTCAGTTGCGCCCCATGGCTGGATTGCCAGGTTTGGCTGACTTTCAAGCAATTCATTATAATGAATATCCCGGAGTGCCGGGCTAATTCTTTTTTGTTTTTTCACAGGCATTGGAGTATTTCCGTTTTTTGTCCCTTTTAAAATAGAAAAGTCCGGAATAAACCGGACTTTTCAAAAAATATGCTAATTGGAATCTTATTGACCGAAAAATGAAAGACCAGCGCTGATAGTGTTAATATCAGACATCTTATAATCAACGTTAACATTCAGGAAGATAAGTTTCATTGCGATACCAACCGTTGCACCAAAACCATTCTTGCCTTCGAGATCAAACTTAACACTTGAAGTCTGAGGACCAACCGGTGTATCAAAGTTATAATCATAACTGACTGTGGTTGTTGAATTTTCAAGTGTCAAACTTGCATAAGGAGTAAAACTTATGATCGCGCCGAAAGTTCTGCTGGCAAAAATACCATACTGCGTAGCTGATGTTTCGAACACATCGCCAACTTTCATTGACTGTGTGAAGAATCCAACACCGAGGTCAACCGGCAGGGGCATTTTTAACCATGCGCTTGGATTATGAATAAGACCAAATCCAAAGAATTCGAATTTGCCAAGGTCGCCAAGATCAATACTGGGCAGATAACGGAAAGATGCGTTTGTTCCGAAAACAGTACCGACATTAAGCTGAGGCGCTACTGTGGGGAAGAAACTCAAATCCTTCAGATAACCTTTAACCTGTTCAACTGTAAGGTTATACTGAGCTACGTTTTGTCCCTGGATTGTTGCTCCCGGAAAGTTAACATTAAGATATTCAGCATCGCTTCCAACGATTGTCGGACCAGTAAAAGTTACAGATTGTTCAGCGGATAACAATTCATTCTTAATGCTTGAGTAAAAAGGATTTGATGTGCTGATCCCGGAATTTGCAAGAATTTCAGCCGCCTGTGCATCAGTGAAGCGGAACGATCCTGTTGCGTTGAAGGTTTTATCTTCATCGCCGAACATCGATCCCATAGCAATAATCTTGATTCCGAAATGGAAGCCGAAAAGATCGGTTGGAACTCGTGAAACCCAACCGCTGTTTAGATTGGATCCGAATCCGGAAATAATAGGATTAACATAAGCAGAAGCAGCATCTGACGAAAGCCCCGAAAGAGTTTCCTGCAAATCCTGTGATTTAACCTGTGCAGCGAAAATGAAAACTATCGCTAAAAATAGTGAAACTGTTTTTTTCATGATTCCTCCTGTGGAATATTTTATGTTTATAAAAACATCAACATCTGTGCCAATTTTGTTTTTTATCATTTCAGCACTTATAATATATGGTTCAGTCGTTTTTTTGCGACGATTATGCGTTTTATTTGTCGCTCAAATAAAACATTATTAAAATAAAAGGATTATTGACAATAGTCAAAGTATTTTTCGGAACTTTAGAGAGTTTGTGATTTAAAAACTCTGGAATTAGTAATTTTTAATAAAAATTGTTAACTTTAAAGGCATCGAATAACCCCAACGATTTTCAGGTCTTTTATCAATGAAACACTATTATCTATTGACAATCCCTTTAATTTTTACCGGTTTTATCTCGTTTTCACCAAACTCGGATACTGGAAAGAAGGTAAGTGCGGCTAATCCGGCAGCAGCCGATACTGCTTTATACATGAAAAACCCTAATTATTCGCATGAGATCGGGTTATATAAAGCTTATAAACTTAAAGACGCTACAGTTGTAATGCTTGGCAACTCGATAACCCACGGGGCAAACTGGAACGAACTTCTTGGCAGACCAGATGTTATCGAGCGCGGTATTCCCAGTGATGTACTTGAAGGATTCCTCGACAGAATGGATTATATTTACGATCTGAATCCAAAGGTCTGTTTTATTATGGGAGGAATTAACGATATTTACAACTGGGTTTCTGTTGATGCGCTTATGATAAATTACATCCGCGTCATCCGAAGTCTTCAGGTCAGGGACATTATTCCTGTTATTCAATCAACGCTGTATGCCGGGCAGGATTGGCCTAATTCCTATGACCGCAACAAGGAAGTAACTAAGTTGAATGGTCTTCTCAGGACTTATTGCAAAAAGAACAATCTCGAATTCATTGATCTGAACCGTCTGATGTCCAGAGATAATTATCTTAAGCCGGAACTCACTGTTGACAATCTTCACCTTAACGGTAAAGGATACAGGATTTGGGCTGATGAAGTTGAAAAAGTTCTAAAAAAATTAAACTTATAACATCTATAATCAATCAGGAGAAAAAATGGAGGAGAAAAACTACAGGAATTATCCTGTATATCTTTTCGCAACAATAATCGCGCTTCTTTACGTAATATCTTTCCTTCCGAAAGAACAGCAGATTTTCGGAGTTCATCTGCGTCATGTGGATATTCTATCAGATCTGAAACAGCCGGCTGAAGAAGCCCAAAAGGAAACAATAGATCCATATGAATATAAAGGTGAAGATTTCTGGAAGAAAGATAACTCAGGAAATATCACAGGAATGTCCCCGGTTTATGCATCAATCGGCGGTTTTGATTTTATTCAGGCACTGATCTCCGCAGCCTCTAATTCAGCCCCGGTTGCTGATCCGCAGTTTAAGAATCAGGAACTCAACGGCAATACCGATCAGATGAGTTACTTCTATAATAATCTGAAAAATGCCGCAAAAAAACCTGTCAGAATTGCTCACTTTGGTGATTCTATCATAGGCGGCGACCTTATTACTATGGACATAAGGGATAATCTGCAAAAAGAATTCGGCGGTCAGTCCCCCGGTGTTCTTGCTATAACTTCACAGGACATCAAATTCCGTATGACTACCGAGCACTCTTTCGCATCTGATAAATGGCAGACTGTGGATATTAACCGTAACCCCAAGAAACTCCCTATGGTTGCAAATGGAAGCGTTGCAATTCCAAAAGGTGGAAGCTGGGTCGAATATGCAGTTACACCGCATTATAAAAATCTAAACGCATATAAAACAGTTAAAATTTATTATACCGATGCAAAAGCTTCATCAATTAATTATTCCTTTGATGGCGCTCCGGCAAAATCTGTTGCTCTGAACACAAATGCCGGTGTGCAGGAGCTTGTATTAAATGCACCCAAACCTGCAAAAAAGGTTCGTATTGAGTTCCCTGTTGAAGGACAGGCTAATGTTTTTTGTGTCAGCCTTGAAAATGGAGGCGGAGTTATAGTTGATAACTTTTCTTTCCAGGGACAAACCGGTGAAAATCTCACAAGACTGCCGCTTGATCTTCTTCAGCAGTTCAACGGCTACATGGATTATTCCCTTGTGATTCTTCAGTTCGGATTGAACGTTATTGACAAAATTGAAAAAGATCCTGCCGGATACGATAAAAACATGGTTGAGGTTGTTAAATATCTCAAACAGGCTTTCCCGAAAGCATCATTTGTTATGATGGGAGTTAATGACAAAGGATTCAAAAAAGGCGCAAATATTGTGTCTGATCCAAGTGTTCTCAAGCTGCTTGCCGTACAGCAGTCAATTGCAAAAAACGCCGATATAGCTTTCTGGAATCTGTTCGAAGCAATGGGCGGAATGAATTCAATGGAAAGCTGGGTCAAAGCCAATCCCCCGCTTGCATCTTCTGATTACACTCATTTTAATGATCAGGGAGCCAGAAAAGTGGCTGATCTCTTTAGCGCCGCTTTGATTGATGGCTACAAAGAGGCTAAAAATAAACGTTAGTCCATACCTTTAAAAGCGGATCAGAATATGCCCGACGTTTTTGAAAGATTTAGTGAGCTGCTCGTCTATAATTCAGGCGAGCCGCTTATTTTTAACAGTTCCTTTTTTCTTTTTTTCTTTTTTTTCTGCGTACTTTTCTATCAGTTCGTAGTTAATCATAAACGCGCAAGAGTCTTGTTCCTTATGACTCTGTCCCTCTACTTTTATTATAAATCGAGCGGCTTTTATTTTGTGCTTGTTATTATCAGCTCAATTATTGATTTTGTTGCCGCAAAGTGGATTGTTGCGACAGAAGTGCAGACAAAGAAGAAGTCTTTGCTGATTCTTAGTCTGGCAACCAATCTTGGTCTGCTGGGTTACTTTAAGTACACGAACTTTTTTATTGACACTCTTGCCTCTGCAAATATTGCCCAATTAGATTTCTACGATATTTTCCTTCCTGTGGGCATATCATTTTTCACTTTTCAGTCGATGAGCTACACAATAGATGTTTACAGGGGCAAATTGGATGCTGAGAAAAGCTTTTTTGATTTTCTCTTTTTCGTATCTTTCTTTCCGCAGCTTGTCGCCGGCCCTATTGTGCGCGCTTCGGATTTTCTGCCTCAGATACATAAAAAAATCATCGTTTCAAAAGCCGATATCGGCAGAGCAGTATTTCTGATTGCCGCAGGACTTATTAAAAAAGCGATAATTGCTGACTATATCTCAGTGAATTTTGTTGACAGAGTTTTTGAATGGCCTGGTCGCTACACCGGATTTGAAAACCTGATGGCTCTTTACGGCTACGCTCTGCAAATTTATTGCGATTTTTCAGGATATTCCGATATGGCAATTGGTCTGGCGCTTCTTATAGGCTTTAAGCTGCCTATCAACTTCAACTCTCCATATCAGGCTGCAAGCATTACAGAATTCTGGCGCAGATGGCATATTTCTCTTTCTTCGTGGCTGAAAGATTATCTTTATATAACTCTTGGCGGTAACCGTAACGGTAAATTCAGGCAGTATGTAAACCTTGCTGTCACAATGCTGCTTGGTGGTCTTTGGCATGGAGCAAACTGGAAATTTGTTGTCTGGGGCGGCATTCATGGTCTTGTTCTTGCAATAGAGAAATTCCTGAATTTCCCTGCGTGGGTCGGTAAAAATAAAATCACCCGCATAATCGGTATTCTTATAACATTTCACATCGCTAATTTATGCTGGATATTTTTCAGGGCTGATTCATTTGAAACCGGTATGATAATGATCAATCAGATTCTCTTTTTCTTCAACGGATCTATTCTGTGGCAGTTCCTGCAGGGTTATCCTTATGTTACCCTGCTGATCATTGTTGGATTTGTTCTGCATTTTATGCCCCCTTCAACAGAGGCAAGAATGGAGAAATTTGTTACATCGATGCCGCTGGTGGTTCAGGCTATTTATCTCGTAGCCATTGTCTGGCTGGTTGCACAGGTTAAAACTGCCGGCATCCACCCGTTCATTTACTTCCAGTTCTGATTTTAAAAGCCCCGCCCGACGGGGCTTTTTTATTTATTGAATATCAGGAAACCTAATTAGTGGACGTACATTTTAGTAGTATTGATGATAATATCTGTTTTCCATAAATCCTCTGATTCGTTGCCGATGCTATAAACATTTGTTGCTGTTTTGGTCTTTTTTCCTAATTTTACATATAACCGGAGAGCAAAATGAAAGTATATGAAAACATAAAAGTTTCCAGGATACACAATCTATCAATAATTACGCTTGACCGTCCGGAAGTACTGAATAGTATTGACTCGCAGATGGCGGAGGAATTTATTGCAGCTCTCGAAGACTTTTCGACTGATGCGGATACGCGTGCAGTTATGATCCGCGGAGAAGGAAGAGCCTTCTGCGCCGGACAGGACCTCTCTGATGCAATAAAAATTAATGATATCGGATCCATTATCGATAAGTATTATAACCCGATCATTCTTACAATCCGCAGAATGGAGAAGCCCGTCATAGCTGCTATCAATGGAATTGCTGCTGGCGCAGGAGCGAATATCGCTCTTGCATGTGATATCGTACTCGCGTCTTCCGGCGCTTCCTTTATACAGGCATTTTCAAAGATCGGACTGATCCCCGACAGCGGCGGCACCTGGTTTCTGCCCCGGCTTGCCGGTTTTAATCTGGCTTCTGCTCTTATGATAACGGGCGACAAATTATCGGCAGAAGATGCTTTTCGTTATGGAATAGTTTACCGCGTTTTTGAAGCTGAAAATTTTGCGGAAGAGGCTGAGGCATTTGGTTTGAAAATATCGGCTATGCCTACAAAAGGAATTGCCTTGACAAAAAAGGCGCTCAACGAATCATTTAAAAATGATCTGAAAACACAACTGGAACTCGAAAAATCCTTGCAGATACAAGCTGCTGATACCGAAGATTTCAGGGAAGGAGTTGAGGCTTTTCTCCAGAAGAGAAAGCCTGAATTCAGGGGAAAATAAAAATGAAAAGTTTGTACTCTTATATTTTGACAAACATATTCTTGATAGTCCTTATATCATGCAGTCCCGCTGAGAAATCCAAAGGCGGCGATTTTGCAGATATGATTATAACAAATGGAAAAATCTATACTGCTGACGATCAATTCTCAATTGCCGAAGCTATTGCAATTAAAGCCGATTCAATATTATATATCGGAGCCGCAGATTCAGTAAAAAAATTCACCGGAAGCAGCACCAAAGTTATTGATCTGAATGGAAATATTGCTGTTCCTGGTCTTATCGACAGCCATCTGCATTTTTTCGGTTATGGATTAGCAAAACAAAGACTCGACCTCACAAAAACAAAAAGCTGGGATGAAATAACCTATCTCGTTGCGGCGGCAGCGGCAAAACGAAAACCTGGTGAATGGATAATCGGGAGAGGATGGCATCAGGAAAAATGGCACTCCGCTCTGCCTGAATCCTTTGAGGGTTATCCCACAAACCGGCTTCTGAGTGATGCATCGCCAAATAATCCCGTGATATTGACTCATGCCAGCGGACATGCAATAATTGCGAATAAAAAAGCTATTTATTTGGCAAAACTTGGAGACAGCGTTACTGTTCCCGAAGGCGGAAGGATAATCCGTGACAGTACCGGAGCAATGACGGGAGTATTCGAGGAAGAAGCGGAAATGCTCATTTTTAAAGCCTATGAAGAGTATTTATTAAACCTGGATCCTGAAACCCGGAAAAGTGCAGATGTTAAAACAATTATGCTCGCTGATTCCCTTCTTGTTTCAATGGGACTGACTACCGTCCACGATGCAGGCGCCGGTCTAAAGACAATTGATCTACTTAAAGAACTTCACGGATTCGGCAGATTAAATATCAGGCAGTATATTATGCTTGGGGAAGAGAACAATTTGATTATACCGGAATTGAAGAAATATTATATGGTGGGCGCCTATGACGATCATCTTACTGTCAGGGCAATAAAAAGATATATGGATGGAGCGCTCGGATCGAGGGGCGCATTAATGTTTGAAGAATACAACGATCTGCCGGGACATTCCGGGCTGAGAGCAATCCCTGCCGACAGCCTGAGGGAAATTGCTGATGCCGCAGCAAAAAATGGTTACCAGATATGTATTCATGCAATTGGCGATCGTGGTAATTCAGAAACAATCGACTTGTACCAATCAGTATTCAATCTTTATGGAAAAGAAAAAGATTACAGGTGGCGGATTGAACACGCACAGCATCTTTCCCGGGAAGATATTCCGCGAATTTTTGAAAACAGGATAATCGCCTCGATGCAGACAATTCATGCTCCGTCTGATGCGCCATTTGTGATCAAACGGCTGGGAGATCGCCGGGCATCCTCCGGCGCTTATGTTTGGAGGGACCTGATAAAAAACGGTGCCCTTATATGTAATGGAACAGATGCACCTGTTGAGAGTCCCGACCCGATCCGGAATTTTTATGCGGCAGTCACCAGGAAGCATCCTGATGGAGGAACGGCATTCTTTCCCGCACAAAAAATGACACGTGAAGAGGCTCTTTTGAGTTACACCAAAAACGGGGCTTATGCAGGTTTTGAAGAAAACATTAAGGGCTCACTCGAAACCGGCAAATTAGCAGATATAACGATACTGTCGAAAGATATTATGTCCGTCCCCGATGAGGATATTTTATCTGCGGAAGTAGTCTATACAATTATCGGAGGCAGGATAGTATATAAAAAGAAATAAATCAGGGATATTCAAGACGCATCCCGGAGCCCGATTCCTTAACCTTAACAACAGTCGAAAGTGCGATTTTTGCTCTGAGATCTGTATTGTGTCCGGGGTGGGTTTCCATCGGTCTAATTTCTTTTATACGCCTCATAGTCTGTATCAGTTTATCCTCACCCGGCTTTGAGAGGTTAAAACCCCCGACAATATCATAAATGCGGTCTTCCCCAGTCACTGATTTAGCTGTCTCAATAATATTGCAGATACCCGAATATGCGCTGCCGGTCATAATCACTAATCCTTTTGAACCCGCATAAACAAGTGCGCTGTCATCTCTCGAATAGTGATCAGCAAGATTTCCCATGTTATCCTCAATGACTGCAGGCGGCTCAAAATTATATATCCTTTGAATTTCACCCAGAAAAAAAATGTGATCGGATATTCTTACAGGTTTATCGCTGAGTTCAGGCACAAAATGTTTTTGGATTTTATCGACGGTAAAAATATTGCCGTAATCAGGAAAGCCATCACGCTTTTTGGACTCAAAAAACTTTGTATGGGCATGAAGAACAGGACGCTTATAATTTATGTCTTCGATCAGCCCTTCGGTATAAAATTTCAGAAGGTGACTCATACCCCAGCAATGTTCAGGATAACCGCCGGTGAACACAATGTGGTCGAGATCGTAGAGATTGATCTTCAGTTTTTCGGCATTTCTCATAAATAAATCCGAATACCCTGTATCCATGAGAATATTTTGCCCATCCGCCTGAATATGAAAAGAAACAGCAGGTTCAGCACCAAAAAAACGGCCTGTCAGGGTAGAGTTATCAACAAGTATATTTAAAGTCATTCCTGACATATTAATCAAATAATTTTAATCTGAAATCAGTATAAATTCTTTCACCAAGAAATGAATCCATTTCTTTACAAAATTTTTCCAGGTCTTTTTTGTCAGGATTTCCGTTGGTCCTGTTAGAAAAATCAGAAGTCATAGAAAATATTTCCTGTTCGGTTCGCAAGACCTTATCAAGTATTCCAACCTGTCCGGAATTTAATAATGCCGGAAGATATAAATATTTCCAGCCGGATCCGCGGGTAACAGGAAACAACTGTTCTTTAAGCTCAAGAGAAATTTTGCATATTGGGGCATTTCTATCATCCGCCGCAGAAATTGCCGCAGGCATTATGCCCCAGGGATTAAAAAACACTGGCACAGCCGGAGCACATAACGGATATCCTGCTATTGTCCAGAGCATGAGCGCTGATATGTCTTCGATCCCGGCAACACCTCTGATCACGGAAACTGAAGCAGAGGAATTCCGGGGAATAAAATCCTCGAATGCAACAAACCCGCTTCCGGTTTCTTCAGTATTAATTGTCCTCAGATCAGTTTTTGTGAGTGAGTGTTTCAGCGACCTGCTGACATTTTCCAATAAAAATTGCGGATCAAGCGTTTTTGATTCGGCAGCCGGTCTTATTATTTCCTCTGCCTGGTCAAATCTTATATATCCATACCCAAGCTGGGTATCACGTGAAAAGGAGTAATTGGTGCGGATCAGATATCCAGCCGGTGCAACTGACTTATCGTTAACATCATATTTGGTAAATTCGTATTGCCCGGTTTCATAGTACGCTGCTCCGCCCTGCGCATCTATCACCCCAAAATTAGCTTCCACGCCCAACGGTTTTGGCAGATTTTCAAGTAATTCCTCAAAATCCGAGAGTGTTTTGCATTTACCGAGAGCGATCCGCATTAATACCCCTTCCTGGTCTTTGAGCTTATTCGTATCACCAATATTAAGATTGTAGGAAGCCGAGTTCATAATTGCAAACCCGAAATTATTCATCCCTGCCCAAATTTCTCTTCCGGCAGTATCAACTGAATTTACAATTCCAAATATCCTGAACTCTCCGAGATCAATAAACACAACTCTGTTCTGAGAAGCATCAGTGTCCCGATGTTTTAACAGCAGCGGTCTTCCGTCAATTGTGCAGGCACCGGATATAACAGCAGTTGTGCAGGCAGAATACTCCGAAAAACCCGCAGTAATAAGAATGATAAAAAATATTTTCTTAATCATAAAATTCCTGAATTCAATTTGTGTCCCCGTAAATGACTGAACTCTCGAGAAGTTTTTTTGCCTCAATAACGCAACTCCGATCACCAGAAATGATAACCTGATCCAATTCCATAAGAATAGTTGCACCTCCAGGATTACCGATAATCTGGTCGCCCCTTCTCAGCGCAATGATATTTATGCCGGTTTTATTTCGGAAATCAATTTCTGCAAGAGTCTTACCGTGAAGATAACTTTTTTGGGGAACTTCAAGGTTGATTATTTTAATATCATTTGCCGGAAGCACTAAAGAAATATCGTTTGTTTGAATGTGTTTAAACGAGCGGAACATTTTATACTCATCTGCTCTGATTTCTTCAATAAGCCTGTCAATCCTGTTTTGGGGCACAGAGTAGTTTTCAAGCACACGGGCAAATATTTCAATTGAAGTCTCAAATTCCTCCGGAATAACTTCATCAGCTCCTATCGATTTAAGGAAATTGACCTCTTTGAGGTACCGTGTACGAACAATCAGATGAATTCCACTGTTTAATTCTTTCACAGTATGGACAATTCCCGACTGATCCGCAGGATTGTTTATGGCTATTACGAGAATTCTCGCATCCCGGATCCCTGCATGCAAAAGAATTTCCCTGCTCGATGCATCTCCGTAAAAAATCGGCTGTCCGTTTTTCTTTTCGCGAAGAACCGTATCCGGATTCATCTCGATCACTATATAAGGAATTCCGCTGAGACCGGCGGCTCTGGCAAGGTTCTTCCCATTCACTCCGAATCCGACAATAATAAGATGGTTTGTTATTCCCCCGGACTGCGGAGTTTCATAATTCCGGGCTGGACTAAAACTTCTGAAGAAGCGCAACCCGGTAATTCTTTCAGCAACCGGCAGCGCAGCAGAATTCAAAAACGGCGTCAAAGCCATTGTTATTATTGAAATTGAAAGGAAAAGTTGAAGTTCAGAATCTGAGAGCAGCCCGTATTGCTTACCACTATTTGCAAGAACAAAAGAAAATTCGCCTACCTGTGCAAGAATAAAACCTGTTGCAAGTGAAATCCTCAGGTCAGATCCCGAAGCAAATCCGGCACCGACTGATGTTATTACTTTGAAAATAATTATTGCGATAACAAGTAAGGCTACCAAGACAAAATTGTTCAATAGAAATGAAACATTTAGCAGCATCCCAACTGATACAAAGAAAAAACTTGTAAACAGATCGCGGAATGGGAGGACATTACTTAGAGCCTGGTGGCTGTACTCTGATTCCGATATGATCAATCCCGAAATAAATGCTCCGAGCGCAAGCGAAAGTCCGGTAAGTGATGCAAGCCAAACCACACCGAAGCACACGACAAATATTGTGAGCAAAAACAGTTCTCTGCTTTTGGTGCGTGCTGCCTGAAAAAGCAGCCAGGGAATTACATACTTTGCAAGCACCAGTATCACGACAATAAAAACAACCGCCTTTAACAGTATCCCGTAACCAAATTCTCCATCCTGACCAGCTCCGGCAAGAATTGGCACAAGAAACATCATCGGGACAACAATGATATCCTGAAATATTAGTATTGAGAGTGATATTTTACCATAAGCGGTTTGAAGTTCGCCTCTCTGATCGAGCAATTTAATTATAATTGCGGTGCTGCTTAAAGTTATTAAAAAGCCAAAAAAAATCGACTGATTTAATCCGAATCCTGAAAAATAGAAAACAAATGCAGCAAGAAAAGTTGTGAGAATTGCCTGAACTGAACCGCCCCCGAAAACGGATCGCTTTAGTTTAATAATCTCTTTTAGCGAAAATTCTATGCCTATCGTAAAAAGCAGAAGAAGTACACCAATCTCAGCTAAAACTTCAACTTCTGTTACAGATTTCACCAATCCGGAGGCATATGGACCTGCAAGTGAGCCGGTAATAAGAAAGCCAATCAGGGAGGGCAGTTTAAGCCTGTGAAAAATAAAGATCACAAGCAGGGACAGCGCAAAAATAATTATAATCTCATTCAGGATCGGGTAATGCATAATTCTGCTTTGGAATTATCAGAGAAGTCCGGTTTCAATCAGGGCAATTATGTTCCAGTTCACTTCTTTGATAGGTTCTGAGAAAACTTTGTATTGTCTGCCTTTTATATTCAATTCAGTTTCCTCTCGCCGGTTAATCAGCAAATTTTCTGCCATCGCTTTAATATCAGAATTTTTACTCCGAAGAATATTATAATCATCCTTTCTGAATTTTTCGTTTTTGATCGTTTCCACATACTTATGGTCGGTCAACGGGGGCATTGACAGAAGAGAGACTGAGCTTTCATCCCCTGCAACAAGCACGCCGGCAGCATCAAAAATTATAAACATTGAATTCCCGCTAATGTATCTTTCCAGCACGGTGCTGATTGTAACATCTATTCCGGGAACCCCAACTAATTCGTTCTCATGATAAACCGGTGCTATCGCCGAAACCATCCATCCCCTCCCGGCGGGATCAACATACGGGTCATTTACCCAGACTGCGCTGCGTTCAGGATTATGGATTTCATCTGCAAGATAATAGAAATTGTAATCGGGTATCTCAAGTTTCGGGGCATACTGAGAAAGCACATCGAAAAAGGGATAAATCCTGTTATATGAATTTCTGTCGTTATAGTAAACCTGTGCAACCTCCGGCAGCCTTTTCATTATATCTTTAAAGACTGAATCGAGAGGAGAAGTAAAATAAACAATGCTTCTGATTTTGCTGTCAACAGGGATAATCCCTGAGACGAAAACTGCTGAACCGCCATCATTTTCTGGTTTATATAAAACACCACTCTGTGCAACCTTATACTTTTTCGGGTTGTCTGATTTTACAAACAGATTGCTGTTTTCATATAAGTATTTTGTGTATTCGGCGAGTGAGGCAACTTCAATCCTGATCTTTCTGAAGTCTTCATCGATTTTGGATGCGGTGGCTTTCAGGTTCTGTTTTGTCTTAATGATATTATCATTCGATTCCCGACTACAGGATGAAACAAAAAGAACCAGCATAATAAAAAGAATTGTCTTCATCATATTTTTCATGCGAATATTTATTCAATTGAAAGATAAAAATTTATTTGGTTATATTCTTTGAAAAATGATTCTCCTTTTAGTTTTCAGAAGATAAAATCATTAAATCGACGCCTTAATTCTATAATTTATTAAAACACAACAACAATTCTTCATTTAGTTGTTTCTGCTCTGGAAATTTGTAGTCAGAATTTAAGAAATTTTAATAATCCCGAAAAAAAGCAGCTACTTAAACCAGTTTGCCGATTATTTCATCTGCAAGCAGGCAGCCCCCGGGAGTGAGTTTTATCAGATCGCCGTTTATTGTCAGGTATCCCGAATCCTTTAGTTTTATCAGGAATTTCTTTTTTTCTTCAATGAAATTCCTTCCGGTCAGCTTAGAATATGTGTGGGTATTAAGTCCCCTGCTCCTTAAAGCAAGCATAATATATTCATCTGACATTTGTTCCTTCTCAATCAACTCGAATCCGGATTCGGGCAAGTCTTTATTCTCAGAGTGCAAATTGTAAAAAGTAAGTGCTGAGTAATTCCATGACCGTCTCGGAAAAACAAATGAGTGGGCTGATGTGCCAAAACCTATGTAATCGTTGTAATCCCAATACCCCTGATTGTGACGACACTCGAATCCGGGGACGGCATAATTTGAGATCTCATACATTGGAAACCCGGCATTTCCTAAAAAGTCCATAGTTTCTTCGAACAATCCTGCGTCAATATCTTCTTCCTGCATTTTAACTTTGCCGTCAATTACCATTTTATTAAGGATAGTCCCCTTTTCAAGTATCAATGAATAAGCAGAGATGTGCTTAACGGGTAGTTTAACTGCAATTTCGAGATTTTTTCTCCATTTTGCGGAGTTTTGCCCGGGAAGATTAAAGATTAAGTCGATACTAATATTATCAAAACCTGCCTCCGCACATTGAAGAACAGTATTTACAGCCTGTTCACTGTCGTGAATTCTGGTTAGAAATTTCAACTCATCTTTGTCGAATGACTGAATCCCGATACTGATCCTGTTGATTCCTCTTTTCCGGAATTCTATCAGTTTAGATTTATCAACTGTACCCGGATTCGTTTCAAGTGTTATTTCCGCTTCTTTATCGAGATCAAAGTGTTTGCTTATTTTATTAATGATAGCGCCAATATATTCTGGTGACATAAAGGAAGGAGTACCTCCGCCAAAATATATGGACTTTACCTTTCTACCAAAGAGGGATTTACTTCGTAATTCAATCTCACGTAAAAGATTTTTATGGTACATTTCTGTGTTTTCATAAGAAATAATCGAATAAAAATCGCAATAAATACATTTATGATCACAGAATGGAATATGGATATATATGCCTAAATCGGTTCCAAACGGGTTCAATTGCCTTCCTCTTTCACCTCAAAACTAAGGGTTTTATAATCATCGCCATTAATAATGATTGTCAGGCTGTGCTCCCCTGGAATCACTTGTCTGATCGTCAGATCACGAAAATGATAATTCCCCTCAATACGATATACTGTTCCGGATTCATAATCCTGCTCCCTGAATTTAAATATTTTCTGAGATGAGCCGCCCCTTTTACCAGGGAATTTCATTTTGTATTCTATTCTGAGACGGATCGGTTTTTCCAGCCGGAATTCCAAAACGAATGGCAGCCGTTCTCCGGGAGTCACAATTTTACTCTTAACCGTAAAATCGAAAAATTCTAATTCTGGTCTTTCTGAGACGCCGAACAGGGATAATATCGTTTTATCACCTTTTTTCAGCATCGTTCTGCATGCATGCTTCAGCGCCTTATCCGTTTTGATATCCTTCCCCAAAAACTGCCGGGTGAATTCCGAAACAATCCCCGGATGATCTTTTGAAATATCGTTCAGACTGTTCGAAGCGCTTTTTCTTACATAATCAGATCCATCAAAAATCAACTTTGATAACACGGGTAATAATGGCGACGGGTTACGCTTAAATATCTCAAGATCAAATGACCATGGCAGTCTCGGTCGGAAACCTTCACTTGAAAGCCTTCTTAAGTGCTCATTACTATCTCTGGACCATTCAGTCATTTTCGATATCATGAAATCCGGGTATTTGATGATAAATGGTCTGACAGCAAATTCTGAAGTGGAATATTGTGTGAATTCTTCCAGGGCTTCAACCGAAACTTCGGGATATTTTATTCCATAGACCTCGACATAATCAGGAAAAACGAGGGCTCCCAGTCCTTTAAACTTATGAGCTATCGCCCTTAACAGAGCGAGAGCATCATTGAATTCGGAGGGGAGAAAGTCATGAAGTCTATTCGTTATATGTCTCATCCTTTGTTTCAGTTCAAGATTATCCCACTCCGCACTGAAAACTTCCCGGCGGAACAATAAGCCTTCGAACCCCGGGTAAACAATTTTGATCTCAGAGATGAGTTCATCAATGAATTCTTCGTTATATAGATTTTTGAATGGCTCCATTAATCCTGCAACAATTTAATAATTCTGACCTCATCACCGAGTCTGATGATTCCTTCACCTGAGTGGATAAGGTTCATCCCCATAAATATATTATTGCCTGCACGCCGGTATTTTGATAGTTCGGTAAGCGGCTCCGGGTCTTTAAGACCTGTCTCCTGATCTAATGTTATAACGACACAACGCGCACAACTTTTAACACCCTGGAACCTGATTTCTCCGATGCTGAATTCCTTCATAATATCTTCAAAATACGATTCGCACCCGCTTATCACAATATTGGGACGGAACCTGAGTACATCAACTTTATTTTTCAGACGACTGTTAAGATCATTAATGCTTTCTTCTGAAATTATAAGGAATGGGTAACCATCTGCAAAACTTACCGGTTTTTCACTCCCCGCATATTTTTTTTCGGCAAATCTTTTGTAAATGTCCGAAAGGTGAAACAATCGCAGACTGCCCCCAAGCATGCCGGAGAACCATCGGTCTGCTTCTGCTGAAACGTATTCGGCAGTAACGGTATCGTTCCATATTTTAATTGTATCAGTTGTTTTTGAATTTGGGCTGATTGAAAAAGTCCCTGATCTTTCGCCGGTATCAATATTCTTAAAAAATATTGCGTCTCCTGAAATATGAGTTTCAATTAATCTAAGATCGGGATGAGTTCTTTGGCTGATAAATTTCCCCGTCTTATCAACCACAACCCAATTGCGGTCATATAAAAAGCCTGTTGAAACTGCCGTCGCTGATTTGAGCGCAATCGGAGCTCCGCTTTTTAGCGGATATATAAAGATTTTTGAAACCTGGATTTTTTGATGTATCATATTTGAAATTTGATATTATTTAGCCAATTTTGATTGATAAAACTAAATTACTTATAATTAATATATGGAAAGCACCGAATATAATCTGATTCTCAGTCAAAAAAACGAAATTCTTAATTCATCCGCAAAAATTTTCAGTAAACCCGTAATCCAGTCTTGTAATGAATATATGGATAAAATTGAGAAATTCTCAGGGAAAATTGTTTCCTTTCCCGAAATGCTGGAATCCCCTGGAGATTTACTTGGGAAAGTTAGTAGGTTTAATGAGGATCTGCACAAAATTATTGTATCACTCGAAAAATTCAATGAGACTGTTTACAATCAGCCTTCACCTGCTGAGCAGAAGAGTTTAATCCTTGATCAGATAAATCTGTTCCCTGATTTTCTGGTTTTAAGTCAGAATATTTCTCATTTTGATAAAGCCGGCAACGATCCATTCCTGTTGAAATCCAGGAAACTTATTAAAAGAATACTCCTTCACATACAGCGTACATTAAAAAAAGATGACGCTTATTTTCCGGAAAGAACAATTCCGGTTCGGATATTACTGTATTGGTTTATAGGTAATAAATTCTGGTATGCTCACAGCAAACTTTATTTTTCCTTCCAAAAAGTTATCTTCAGCGCGAATAGCCGAATTTATAATCTGCTGTTGGAATCGGATAAAGTTATTCAGGATATTTTAAAAGTCGGTGATCAGTCCGAAAATTCAAAACGTCTGATAAAGATTTCAGAGAATTTTTCGCTGTTAAAAAATGATTTGAAATCAGGTTATGATTCATTTATTTCCAGTTCAAGAGAACTGATCAGTGAATATTTAATGAAGACCGATGAGGCTCTCGGAAATGCCGGGACGAGTAGTTACCGTTTTGAAAAAATAAAAATATCCCGGACAATTCATGAAGAAAAGCAATACGATAATTACGACAGATATCTTAATGCAAGAATAAATGATTTCATTTTCTATTCAAGTTCGGTCTTTATTTTTTTCAGAGAAATCACTCAGAAAACAATTACTGCAATAAATCATATTGCGAAAACAAAAAAATCAATTGACAGGCAGTTTGCTGAAAAAGTCAAACCGCTGATTCAAAAATCCGAGGACTTATTTAACGAACAGATATCTCACATCTCCGAAAATGATACTAGGATTGAATCTCTCATCGAAAACATTAAAAATACGCGTGAAATTATAAACAGAGATTTCACTGAGAGTCTTGGAATCAGGCTTGTAAAGGAGATCGAAGAGATCAGGTCATCAAAACTTCTTGAATCAGTCAGTGAAAAGACAATTACACTCTTCTCGGATATTAGGTCTCACAGCGTTCTGATAAAACCTAAAAAAGTCCGTTTCGGACTCACACAAAAAGATTACGTGTTTTACGATCCTTCTGAAGTGATTAGTCTGAGTTATCTTGATCGCTTTCAGAAATCACTTGAACTGATTGCAGGAAAACATAAGCTACAATATTCATCAATTGCTTCTAAAATAATCGATATCGGCAACGTCTCCGATTATAGTCTTGAAACTTCAGCAGTCGATATCAGCAGTAAATCTGATACTGAGAAAAAAGAACTCAGGAATACGGCTGTTTCCGGATTACGGATTGCAGCCGCAAAATTTGAGGAAATTGAGGAGCAACTGTTAAGTCTTATTGAAGAAAGCAGTTCCGATTCGCATAAATTACTTCTCAGCACTGTTCTTGATATCAGGCGAATTTTTGATTCGACAACACTTCTCGATCTGAAGGTCTCTCTTTCCCGTAAAAAACTGGCTGCCCGGGTAATATCATTACTTAAAGGATTTCGGGACGAGGCGGAAGAACTTTTAGTTCGCGGTAAACATTATTTGAAATACAGATTTACCTCTGCAAAAACTTATGTCAGTAAAATCGAATCTAAAGTTGGAATAGCTGAAATTGTGGATGATGTTTCGCTGGAGATGATAAGATACCTTCAGGGAGCTGGCACAGGAATCACAAACCTTCCACGAGTTTATCAGCGGCTTTTCAGGCATGAGTCTCTAACGGATAAACGCTTTTTTATAGGCAGAACGGGTGAGATTACTGATCTGAAAAAAACTTTTCAGCACTGGAGCTCCGGTTTTTATTCTGCTTGTGCAGTACTCGGTGAAAAAGGCGCAGGCGCTACAACTCTATTTAATTTCGCATTTTTGTCCCCGGCTTATGATGTTCAAGTGAAGATGTTAAAATTCCCGGGAGTGATAACTGACGAAAACCAACTCATCGGTGCCTTTGTAACTGAATTTCAGTTGGGTGAGATCTCGGATTTAGACGAACTGATAGAAGTCATTAAATTAAAATTTAACGGACATATTATTCTGATCGAAAATTTCGAGGATATTTTCCTAAGAATAATTGATGGGTTTGGAGCAGTCGAAAGTATGCAGAAAATAATCTCCTCGACAGGAAAAAATATTTTCTGGGTTGTCAACTGCAATCGGTATGCATGGAATTATCTTTCAAAAACAACATCAATAGGTGAAATTTTCACAAGGACAATTGTATTAAAGAAATTCACTTCGACTGAAATTGAAAATATAATAATGAAACGTCACCAGTTAAGCGGGTACAAACTTATCTTTCTCCCCTCTGGTGATGACCTTAAATCCAAACTGTATAAAAAATTACCTGAGACCGAGAGGAATGAGTTCCTGAGGAAAAAGTTTTTTAACGGATTGGATACAATTGCTTCTGGAAATGCCACACTGGCTCTTACTTTCTGGATAAGATCAATCTCGAATTTAAGTGAAAGCAGGATTAATATCGATTCACTGGACAATGTATCTTTCGGATTTTTGAAAAAACTTGATGCGGAAAAGAATTTTCTTCTGGCAGCAATGATTATGCATGATGGTCTCACCATTGGAGAATTGGCTAAAATATTTAATTACTCTTTACGGAAAGCTGAGTTATTACTATCCTCCCTTGAACATAAAGGTATTATTTTCGAAAGAAACAAGGTTTACAAAATTAATTTCTTACTCTACCGTGAAGTAATAAAATTACTGGAGGGCAAAAATGTTATTCATTAACCTTCGTTTGGTCTTCCTGATTTTACTCTTCGCTTTTGGAATATCTGCCCAAAACAGTAATACTCCTGGTGTGGCGGATACTGTAAAAATATCCGAAACTGTAAAAGATTCTTCTGAAAATGAAATTAATGAGAAGAACCTTACAAGTCCACCCATCGAAAATGTCAAAGAAATTGTTTCATTCAACAAGATACTCTGGAGTTTGATATTCCTTGTTATAAGCTATTATGTCATAAAGTTTATAACTAATCTTTTAAATCGCTTTTCGGAAAAGAGTGCATCATACAGGATAACGTTAAAAGGTTTTATTCCAATCTTCAGAATTTCATCATGGACGATTGCAATCTATATAATAATTGCCGGAATTATTGCCCCGCCAGTGGAGACAGTACTCCTTATGACAGGTTCGCTTGGTATTGCAGTGGGATTTGCAGCTCAGGACCTTCTTAAAAATATTTTCGGCGGGATGCTTGTAATCCTCGATCGCCCGTTCCAGGTTGGAGATAAAATTGAGATTGGAAATTATTACGGTGAGGTCCTGAGTATTGGACTAAGATCTGTACGTATTGTAACGCCGGATGATTCAGTTGTTAGTATTCCAAACGGTGAAATAATGAATCAATCAGTTTCCAATGCAAACACCGGAGCGGCTGATTGCCAGGTCGTTGCGGAAATGTACCTGCCGGCACATGTTGATACTGCTGAAGTCAGAAGCATTGCTATCAGGGCAGCACAGGTATCAAAATATGTGTATCTAAATAAACCGGTAGTTGTCATAATAAAAAGCCATGCATTACAAAACAGAGCAGTGTTAAAAGTCAGACTGAAAGCTTATGTTCTTGATATAAGGTACGAATTCCCGTTTATGAGCGAGATGACTGAAAAAACAATTAAGTCACTGATAGATCATAATATAGTTACTATTGAAGAGTTGGATCAGCTAAATGAATTTAATAAAGCATAAATCAGCAGACAGTAAAAAGACTTACAAGAAAAAGGCTCATTTGCCTCCGGGCTCGCTGATCTATTCTGGTCTGGAATCAGAAGGAAGTGCGGCAATAACTTTTCTAGAATATAGCGCAGAAACTTTTTGCACCTCAAAACCCTCAGGAATAACGGAATTAGAAAATCTGCTGCAAACTGAGAGGACCCCGGGAACAAAAATCTGGATTAATATCAATGGGATAAGCGATCTTGACCTGATTTCCTGGCTGGGTGAGAAATTCGACATTCATCCTCTTTTGTTGGAGGATGTTCTGAATTCTAATCACCGGGCAAAAATTGAAAATTATGAAGACATGGTTTTTGCGATAGTCAAAAACTTCAGTTATCATCACGAGCGTTTATTTGTGGATCATGTTGCTGTCATCCTGAAAAAAAATATTGTGATTTCTTTCCAGGACAAACAGGAGAATATTTATCCGGCAGTTTATGACAGAATAAAAACCGGCGGAAAAAGGTTCCGGGGTTCTGGTCCCGATTATTTATTTTATGTGCTAATCGACTATCTTGTCGATAATTACATACTCCTTCTTGAAGATTATGATGAATCACTTGATAATATTCAGGAAAAATTATTCTATGACCCCGATCAGGATGATCTGATAACTGTACATAAAATTAAAAAGGAACTTCAGCTACTCAGACAGGCGGTAAGACCGACAAAAGACAGGATTTCTTTACTCGTTTCTACTAATTCACCCCTGATTGAGGATCAGACAAAATTTTATTTCAAGGATACACTCGATCATCTGAACGCGCTGAATGAGAACCTCGATAATTACCGGGATTCAATCACCGGACTAATGGATACTTATCTCTCGAACCTGAGCCATAAAATGAATCAGGTGATGAAAGTTCTCACTATTATTTCAACAATTTTCATCCCGCTGACATTCATTGCAGGTGTATATGGAATGAACTTCAGCAATATGCCTGAGTTGCATTGGAATTACGGTTACCCGGTAGCGATGAGTATAATGTTTATTATTGGAATATCCTTATTAATATTTTTTAAGAGAAAAAAATGGTTTTAGGTTTTATAAGTTTCGAAAATTTTCTAAATTTTAAATTTATGGGAAACACAATAGAACAATATCTGCTGTCGTTCCTAATAATGTTAGCAGGAATCATCGCATCAAGGTTCGTGAGAAGTGTGATAATAAAAAGATTTTTTACAAAAAACGAAAACCGCACTGAAGTGCTGTATAATTTTATAAAATTAATCCTGCGTAAATATGTCCTTCCTTTTATTTATGTGTTGAGTTTCTATCTTGCAATACAGGGTTTGACGCTTAGCAAAGATTTGTCAGGAGTTATCAAATCGATACTTCTGATAGTCTCGATCTGGTTTGTAATTCAACTTAGTCTTAGCATACTGAAGTTTATCATCAATAAGTATGCTGAAAGAATTTATGGGGAAGGTAATGCGAAAATCTCTCCCCTGATCTCACTGATTAATTTTTTGGTATATATTGTTGGTGCTCTCTTTCTTCTTGATAATCTGGGGTTCCAGATTTCTTCTGTAATTGCAGGTCTTGGTCTTGGAGGCGTTGCAATCGCATTGGCTGCCCAGGGCTTCCTCGGCGATCTCTTTGGTTATTTTATTATTTTCTTCGATAAGCCTTTCCAGGTCGGAGATTTTATTACTTTCGATGATAAATTGGGAGTAATAGAAAAGATAGGAGTGAAAAGTTCAAGGTTAAGATCCCCTAATGGCGAATTACTTATCATCTCAAATTCAAATCTTGTTAATGCTCGCATTCATAACATGAAAGAGATGGTCAAGAGGAGAAGTCTTTTTTCACTCGGCGTTACCTATCAGACGACTTCTGAACAGCTTCGTAAAATTCCTGAATTAATTAAAACTATTATCGAGAATGAACCCAACACTGAATTTGAAAGAGTGCATTTTAGAACATATGGTGACTTCGCTCTCATCTTTGAGGTGTCCTATTTTGTTTCACCACCGGACTTTATTCCGTTTTTGGAAATTCAACAGCGGATAAATCTACAAATATTCGAGTCATTCAAAAAAGAGAATATTGAGTTCGCATATCCAACACAAACGCTATTTATGAATAAGGATGAAAATTAATTTCTTCTTATTTCAGTAATAAACAATCCTTCGCTCCGGGATACTCCAATAAACACCGGGTCGAGTTCATTTGGTTTTTTTGAGGGTTCGACAATTCTTATATGAGGAGTATAATAGTTATCACTTGCACCGGATGTACAAAATATTACCTGCCCCTTAATTTCAAGGCAGCGCGTGGAAAGTCCTGAATCGATAACATTCTTCGAAAGATTTTCCGGGAGAGCTCCGCTCAGAATGACCGCATCGGGTATTTCTGAGGACAGCATCTTTAAACTCGAATGACAAAACAGCATCTCTGATGGCTGTAAGAATAGTGTGAGTCCATTAACAATAATTTTCCCGCCGGGACTCAGGTTCGCCGACTTGTTCTCGAAAATAAATACAAGTTCGGGTTCACTATGATCGCCAGGCAGCGTATAAACCACACCAATATCTGAACAAGCAGTCGCTTCCTGAATCGCACTCCTTATTCGGCTCGCAAAATCATTATCATACCCGAATTGTTCTCTATGACAAATTCTTGGGAATAGAACGAGGTCTGCTGATTCAATTGCTGCAGTTCGGATATAATAAAGCAGATGGGCAATGTGCTCATCTGTATCTTTACTGTTTTGAACCTCATAATTAACAATTGCAATTCTAATTGACCTTCCAAACAAACTTCTTCTTGATAATGGAAGGGCAGACTGAAAAAAAAGCTGATTTGGAAGTTCTGAAAACAAATATTTCCGGAGAGATATATGAAGTGAATTTTCCTGTTTATCTTCATTTGCAATAATTGTTTTAGTCAGATCAGAAATTCGACGAATAAGTTTATAAAGATTGGGGGAATGCGCCGGAAATATTATTATCCTGGAGCAGCCTTTCTCTCTCGCCGTTTTTTCATAATACCTGAGTATAAGTGCCAGTAAGTCCTGATTGAGAAGATCAAAATAATCCTTAAGATGAATTCCAAAAATCAGAAATGAATTTCCGTTTTCCTGATGGTGACTGATAAAATTCTCCCTAATAGGGACTTCATTGGCAGGCAATTCGGAAAAGTCATCTGGAAAATCGACAATAACCGATAAAATATATCCGCATAAATTGTCATCCACAGTGATTGAAGCCTGTCCTTCAGGAAACATCAGCAATAAATTCTGAAGATGCGGGCGTGAATAAAAGCTTTCTTCCTCTTCACCTGATATTATATCACTGATTCTATCGTAATCCGAAACAGTAAGCCTCTTTAGACTGTCCATTCCCAATTTTTTCTCATTTTTTCATTTCATCAAATAATACTAATAACAAACTTTAATATTCGAAAATTAGCGCATTTTCCCAAAATATATTTTGAGATTGCTATTCTGCTGCAATTCAAATCCATATACATATTTGTTTCCGAATTGAATTTTATAGAGTGTGTAAGATTTAAGACAGAAGGAAATGTTGCTTAAAAACATAAAACGTGCTGATAAATTTTCTGTAATATAACCCTTGACTGTTTCAGTGTTCCGGTATAATTATTTTTTGTCCGGGGTCCCATTAAAATAATGTTGACAATTTACCTCCGCCTGTTTAACTTGGAGATGTTAATTTTAAGAAAATGCGCACAGTATATAATTACCCCGTAAACTTTTTTTATTTTTTCAGAACATCATAAGTTCGGGGCAAAACTGTAAACTAATTTAAGGCTGCCCCTCAAAGGGGCTTTTTTTTTATGCAAAAAGTTGCGATTCAGGGAGGTCCGGCATCTTTTCACCATCTTGCCGCTTTCGAATATTTTAGAGATGAATTGTTGGAATTCGGGTATTTCGATACTTTCCGGGAATTATTCCGGTCGGTTTCGGAGGGTCGTTACGATTATGGTATATCCGCTGTTGAGAATACTCTCGTTGGAAGCATTTTGCCGAATTACAACCTGATTGTCGAGTTCCCTCTCAGAATTGTCGGTGAGATTTATCTCCACATCAGCCATAATTTAATTGCTTTACCAGGACAGAAAGTCGATAATATTCGAACTGTAATTTCCCATCCTATGGCACTCCTGCAGTGCAGTACTTTTCTTGACAGACTTGATGGGGTTCAGATTGTGGAAAGCCATGATACTGCTGATGCAGTGCGTGAAATCAAAGAAAAAGGACCGAAAGGCATCGGGGCAATCGCCAGTGTACTTGCTGCTAAACTTTATGAAATGGATATCCTGGCTTCCGGTATAGAGAACCTTAAAAAAAATTATACGCGTTTCTGGATTCTTTCAACAAACAATACTGCTGACAGGATTCTTGATAAAGCCTCACTCAATTTTAAACTACTTCATCGGCCAGGCGCACTTGCCGATGCACTTGAGGCTATCAGAACAGAATCTCTGAATCTTACACTGATCCAATCACTGCCGATACCCGATAAACCTAATGAGTATGCGTTTCATGTTGATGTGACGTGGAAACAGGGAACAGATTATCTGAGATGTCTTGACATTCTCTCTAAAAAGACTAATAACCTCATAATTCATGGAATATATAAATCCGGAGAATTACCTTATGATACAGCCGGCAATTAAAACGACCCTTGTGGGCGAATATTATTTTTCAAAAAAAAGCCGTGAAGTTGATGCCTTAAAAAAGGAAGGCAAAACAATTATCGACCTCTCTATTGGCAGCCCTGATTTACCACCGCCGGTTTCTGCTGTTAATGCGCTTAATGAAGCCGCATTGCTTCCGGATATTCATGGCTATCAGCCGTCAAGAGGATCGCTTCTTCTTCGTGAATCAATTTCGAAATGGTACGCTGATATTTATTCTGTTAAACTTGATCCCGAGTCCAATGTTTTACCAATGCTTGGTTCAAAAGAAGGCGTTTATTTTCTTACAGCAGCATTTACCAATCCTGGTGATTCTGTTCTGATTCCTGATCCGGGTTATCCGGCATATTCATCTGCAGCTAAGTTGAATGGCACAAAAATAACTAAGTATAATCTTTCATTCGGGGATAACTGGCAGCCGGATTTTGATGAACTTGAGTCACTTGCTGATGCTTCTGTGAAACTCATGTGGGTTAATTATCCCCATATGCCCACCGGTGCACTGCCGCAGGCAGAAACATTGAGGAAATTGATAGATTTCGCAAAAAGAAAAAACATTTTATTATGCTACGATAATCCTTACAGTCTGATAATGACCGATAAGGCTGTCAGCATTATGCAGTTTGAAGGCGCATCAGATGTTTGTGTGGAATTAAACTCACTTAGCAAAGTGTTTAATATGGCAGGCTGGAGAACCGGAATGCTTATTGGGAGCAAAGAATTTGTCGGGGCAGTTCTTTCTGTCAAAAGCAATGTGGATTCCGGTATGTTTATGGCAGTTCAGCGTGCTTCGGCTGTTGCACTAAAAGAAACCCCAGATTGGTATATCAAACTCAATGATACATATACTCAACGTAAGCTGTCAGCATTAAAACTCGTTCAGAATCTTGGAAGCGACGCCCCGCTCGATTCTGCGGGATTATTTCTCTGGGCAAAACTCCCTTCCGGGTATGATGGTGACGGATTGATAAACAAATTTCTTTATGAACGCGGAGTTCTTATTACTCCCGGGTATATCTTCGGAAAAAACGGAGAATCTTTCTTCAGGGTTTCCTTATGTGCACCAAAAGAAAAAATAGAAATAGCCGTCGAACTCTCGGTAGGATTAATTTAGTATTTTTTGATGTTTTTGATAAATGGAGTATGAATGATAATAGTAATTAAAGATAATATTCGCACCGATGACTATGAGCGGATAAAAAAATATATCTCCGAGAGGGGCGGCAGAGTCCACGAATCGGAAGGGATTGAGAAGAGAATAATAGGTGTTATTGGTGAAGAAAGACATCTGGATAGAACTGCAATTGCAGCGCTTCCTGGTGTTGAAAAAGTGATCCCGATTGTCGAGCCATATAAGCTCGCTTCACGCAAATTCCACCCTAAAAATACAATTGTAAATGTGAAGGGTGTTAAAATCGGGGGAATTGACCCTGTTGTGATAGCAGGGCCATGCTCTGTTGAAAGTGAAAAGCAGATATGGGAGATTGCTGAAGAACTTTCTAAAAAGAAGGCTCACATACTAAGGGGAGGCATTTTTAAGCCGCGCTCCAGCCCTTATACATTTCAGGGAATCGGAGAACCGGGAATTATGTGGCTGGCTGAATCCGCCAGGCATTATAACTTACCCGTGGTTTCCGAGGTCATGGAGATCTCCGATATTGATGTGCTTTATGACCATATTGATATCTTCCAGGTCGGGGCACGCAACATGCAAAATTTCAAATTATTAAAAGCTTTAGGTAAAACAGACAAGCCAATTTTACTAAAACGAGGTATTTCCGCTACTTTCAGTGAATTTCTAATGAGCGCTGAATATATCCTCGCTGAAGGAAATGAGAAGGTAATACTTTGCGAACGCGGAATAAGGACATTTGTAGAATTTACACGTAATACTTTTGATGTGAATATTATTCCCGTTGTGAAGAAATCAACTCACCTGCCGATAATTATTGATCCAAGTCATGCAACTGGCCGCTCCGATATCATTACGCCTATAACACTTGCCGGACTGGCAGCCGGCGCCGATGGCTTTATGGTGGAAGTGCACCCTCGTCCTTTCGAAGCATTTTCCGATGGGAATCAGTCGTTGAATTTCGAACAGTTTACACAGCTTTTAGATGACTGGAATGTGTTAAAAGACGCAGTAATTACCCTTCGAAAGAAAACTAATGAAGAGGTTTTAACCGCGTGTATCTGATATCTCCGGTTGAAAATGAAATATCTCCGGTTGCTCTGCCACCTTCTAAAAGCATTACGCACCGGGCGTTTATTCTGGCGGCTCTAAATAAGGGTACTTCCTATATTGATGCCCCTCTGCTCTCGGAGGATACTGAAATAACTATCGAGGCTCTGAAAGCAATGGGAGCCGAGTTTAATCATACTGATTCTGGCTTTTCTGTAAAAGGAAGCATAGGAAATGTCAGACAAAACGAAATATACCTTGGAAATTCCGGGTCGAGCGCCCGATTCCTGTTACCGCTTGCACCAATGCTGGATCGACCTGTTAAATTTAATGGAAATGATGATCTCAGGAAAAGGCCTTTTTCAGAATTAATTGGAGCAATGAGAGAGAAGGGTATCAGAATAGATTCAACTGATAATTCATTGCCGGCAATTGTTTATCCGGGATCATATTCTAACCTCGACTTCAGTTTTTCAAATCTTCCTTCATCTCAGATTTTATCAGGTTTTTTGTTCGCATCAATTCTTGAAAAAAAATCAATAGCCATTAAACACATTGGCAAAATTCCCTCCCTGCCATATTTTTCTATGACTATGGGTATGATACAAGACCTTGGATTGGATATCAGAACAGATGGCGACACTATTTATCTCGAAAAGCCAGGAATTTCTAAAAATCTCAATATTAATATCGAGAAGGATTATTCTGCCGCTTCTTACTGGGTTGTACTCGCTCTTATAACAGGAAAGAAAGTCATATTGAAAGATGCATCGCTACCTTCACTTCAGGGGGATTGCCTGATATTTTCGGTTGCTGAACAAGCCGGTGGAAAAGTATCACTATTTCATGACCGGATTGAGGTTGAGGGGGGGATAACTTCCGGTTTTTCTGGTGATTATTCTGATACTCCCGATCTTGTTCCTTCCCTTGCGATCCTTGCACTGTTTGCTCCGAAACCTGTTACTTTCGCCAACGTCAGCAGATTACAATTTAAGGAAACCGACCGAATTCATGCTATCAGGACGAATATTGAGGCGCTTGGAGGAAAAACCAGCTACAATGGATCCGATCTGATAATATATCCGATCGGGAAATCCTGCGGAGCTATCATAAACAGTTTTAATGATCATAGAATTGCAATGAGTTTTGCCGTTGCCGGAACAAGAATCAGTGGAACGACGATTGACAACCCCTCCTGCGTCAGTAAATCTTACCCCGAATTCTGGAAACAGTTTATTTATTTTAAGGAAATCCGAAATTGAGCGAGACTGATAAACTTTCCGAATTGAGAAAAAGGATTAATAATTTAGACCGTAATATCTTTCAACTCCTTGATGAGAGATTCCGGCTTTCTGCTGAAATCGGTCTAATCAAACAAGAATTAAATAAGCCAATCATTGACATAGAACGTGAGGAATTTCTTAAGTCTCAGCTTCTTGAATGGAGCAGGGAACGCGGTATCAGCTTTGAATTTCTTAATAGTCTCTGGCGGCAAATCTTACATGAATCAAGGGATATACAGAGCAAGGTCACTTTTACAAATAAGCCGAAAGACTGATCTTTAGCGGAGTTTAAATCTTTGCCTGATAAAATAAATACCAAAAGAAGCATAGCATTCATTGGAGCAGGTCGGTTCGGCAGATTTTTTGGAGAAAAAATCGCTAAGTTTGCCAACGTGGTTTTTTTTGATCCTTTCATTGAAAAGAATAATTTTCCCGGAATTAGTTTTGTTTCGCTGGAGGATGCGCTTAAATGTGAGATCATTTTTCTTGCAATTCCGATAAGTGTACTGGAAAATTTCCTTCAAAACACCAAAAATAAATTCAGGGCTGGCTGTGTACTGATAGACTTATGTTCGGTGAAGATAAAACCTCTTGAATGGATGACAGAAAATCTCGATCCTTCGATTAACTTCGTTTTGTCACATCCGCTTTTCGGACCTGACTCAGCAAAATCCGGATTAGATTCGCATAAAATTTATCTCCGTCCAGGTCGAATTGATGCAGGCACTTATATGTTTTTGGTCTCATTTTTTACAGATACGTTAAAATTAAAAATTCTGAATATCTCTCCGGAAGAGCACGACAGATTGATGGCTTATAATCTGTGTCTTGTGCATTTTCTTGGGCGTTCATTTCATGAGATCGGCGTATATAAACTTCCTCTTATGATGGCAGGAATGCAAAAACTCAGAGGGATCTCTGAAGTTGTTATGAATGATTCCCCTCAACTCTTTCGCGATCTATGCCAGTTCAATCCTTTTTTTGAAAAAACCTTGCAGGATTTTATAACTTCCCTCGATACGGTAAGCAAAAAATATCTTTCATAAAGAATAACTAAAAACTCCTGTGCTCAACAGAGAAAACTTTCTCTGGATACCCTAAAATTTTTTCAGTATTAATTCAGAGTTGTTTCCTTTACCTGGTAAAAAATGCCTCTCTCCTGCTTTAAAATTCCAATTCTATTCTCTGCTTCCAGAACATCGAGATATTTATTTACTTCGTTAATGTGTAACCCTAAAATTTTGGTGAGATCATCCAGAGTACACGGTCTCCTGAGAATTGTTTCCAGAATCGCAGTTTCTATATCCTTTCTGTATGCTTTGATATCAGCGCGTTCGGGCGCTGCCGCAATAATCTCCACAAAATCCAGTTCCCAGAAATCCACAATTCTCTGTAATTCAGTTCTTGTCGCACCCCTTAAATCCTGCAAAGTTCCTGGTCTGTCCAATGTGTTTAACTGAACAGAATCTGGTTTTATTTTCAGAATCAGATTTTTAAGTTCTCTTAGTTCATTGAGACTATCGTTATAACCCGGCAGAATAAATACTTCCAGCCAGAGTTTTCCGTTAAATTCCTTTCTGAAATCAACAATGCCCTGAAAATATTCCTCGATTTTTAAGTTCTTTTGTGGTCGGTTAATTTTTTCAAATACAGCAGCTGTTGCTGCGTCCAATGATGGAAGCACGACATCGGCTCCTTTAATTGCCTCTCTGACTGAAGGGTCAGATAATAATGTTCCATTAGTCAGAACTGCCACAGGTATGAGCGGTTTATTCTGCTTGATAAATCTGAGAATATCCCCAATCCGGCTATTCAGTGTGGGCTCCCCAGCTCCGGAAAATGTTATATAATCCGGGTCGGGGTTATTTTGAAAATAACGAGCTAATTCTTCTGTAATTCTATCGAATCTTACATACTCTTTGCGTTCAATCGTAAGTTTTGTTGTTTTTCCAACTTCGCAGTAAACACAGTCGAGTGAACATACTTTCTTAGGAACTAAATCAACACCCAGGGACATCCCAAGCCTTCGAGAAGGAACAGGTCCAAAAATATATTTATACATCTTCAATTCCTTCAATCATATTTTCTTCTAATTTCTTCATTTGCCATTGCAGGAGCAATTAAACTTTGCCACTCACCGGAATTCCATGTCCCCAATTTTTCGTGGGTTAATAAATATTTTTGAGGAATCGGATGTGTTCCGACAACTACAGGTAAATTATATTTTACCTCAATGAATTTTTTAAAGTGCTCTATATAGGGGCAGGGAGGATAACCGACAACAAATCCGGTTGCAAAATGAACAGCCATTGCTCCGTTTTTAATCATTTCTTCGGGAACATATTCTATATTTCCACCGGGACATCCTCCGCAGCTTGTATAACCAACAATTTCCAGAGGTTCTTCTTTTCTGTAAATATCAAAAGCCCCCTCTCTGTTTTGCAATGCCCTGAAACATTTTCCACCGGCACAACTTTTGTACCTGTCACAAATTATTATTCCGATTTTCATTTGCTGATTATTCCTCAATTTATTTTCGAATTCATATTGACAAGAGAATGTGTGGACAAAAAATTAAAGGAACCGATAAAAAACTAAACATCCTCACAAAGCAGTTCTGAAAAGTGAAAACAAAATTTTAGTCTCTGCGCTTTCGTTATTACGATACCCTGTGTTAATTGATCCTTCTTCAATGTGTTCTATGAAATATGTTAATTTTTTCCATTTACTAAATCTTCTGCGAGCATTTTTGCCTGTGTTATAACAGTTTCAACTGCTTTTTCTTGTAAGTCGGGTGGATAACCGTGTAATCTTAAAATTCT